>ERZ1036435.111-NODE-111-length-76541-cov-11.765382_pt1 | contig 76541 bp, 41 predicted proteins | sample MGYA00514223_ERZ1036435 | MGnify/ENA primary metagenome ERZ1036435 (study PRJEB33795, sample SAMN09464927) | human gut metagenome | host: Homo sapiens | place: USA: Stanford, California | collected 2016-08 | study: EMG produced TPA metagenomics assembly of the...
TGTTCTTATTGGAAGATCCATAAGAGTCGTCTCCGTAAGAGTTCTTGTTCTTGTTTGAGGAACCGTAGGAGTCATCTCCGTAAGAGTTCTTGTTAGATGATCCATAAGAATCATCTCCGTAAGAGGACTTGTTCTTGTTTGAGGAACCGTAGGAGTCATCTCCGTAAGAGGACTTGTTCTTGTTAGATGAGCCATAAGAGTCGTCACCATAAGAGTTCTTATTGGAAGATCCGTAAGAATCATCTCCGTAAGAGGACTTGTTCTTGTTTGAGGAACCGTAGGAGTCGTCTCCGTAAGAGTTCTTATTGGAAGATCCATAAGAGTCGTCTCCATAAGAGGACTGGTTCTTGTTTGAGGAACCGTAGGAGTCGTCTCCATAGTTATCATTGCTGTAAGAGGTGTTATTCTTCTTGTCGCTGTCGTCTATCGAGGTTTTTGAGAATTGATTTCTAACCGTATTCTCTAGTTTATCGAAATTGTCTTCACCAATTTTACTTTTGAATTGGTTTACACGTTCCTCTCCTAAGTAGCCTTCAGCCTTTTTGATATAGTCATTGTCATTATTATTGGCATCATCTCCACCCTTATTGTCATCAAACGCCTTCTTAACTTTATCGAACAAACCCATGTTTCTTTCTTAAATTAGATAAATAGAGGATTTTGAATTATAAATTCACTTCACTTTCTATTACGGAGAGCTTTTCTTGTAGATGAAGCAAGCATCAATTATAGACTTCATTCTTTTTATATAACAAGAAACTCAAACGGAATGGATTTATGAATTTTAGATACCCAATTAGTTAATATCCAAGTCCCCCCGTATTGGCATTCTAAAGTCCACCTTATTGTCTGAGGATCAGGACCTCTTGCACCATAAAAATACCAACGGATATAACTACTTTTCCCTTAATAAACGTGTTTATAGCTTGGAGTCGGGTGAGCCCAAGTAGTTATTTCAGTAAATTCCATGTCGGTGTCAATAGCATGTAGTGATCATCTTATAGTTGTGATACCGATACGAGCAGAATTGTTGTGGAATTTTACTTTCATCTCTCCAGCCTAACCAATTTGCATTATCAAGGCTAATGAAATGAGTACTGGCAAGGTATTCGCAAGTCGATTGTGCGCAGCAGAACGTCATCGTAAAGTCATTCTTAGGACAATTGTAAGGGGGTGCTGCCTTTACCAGTAGTACACACTGATCATTCAATGATATAATTTTAGAATACTGTAGTCCACAATGGATGCATCCTTGATATTTCCGTGCAAAACTGATGTTCCCCTAAATATGGCTTGCCCGTTTAGTTTACATGAAGGAGCTTTAGCTGGAACTCCTCTTAACAGGAAAAAAGGTTGAGCTATTTTTGCAAAATGCCTGCTAACTGAATGGGCTACAGGAGAGCATTGCGACTACACACTGTTCCTGTCTGGTAAGAAAAAGTGACGAATAATGCACCAAACAGACACCACATTTTTAATTACAAAAGTGGCTCATCTAATACAAGTATAACTGGGAAATAACAACACCCGCCACCATTTTCAATATCCCACTGTGTGGCCTCAGGTAAGATAATTATAGACTTGAGAATATCTCTATATTTAACACATCCTTTGTGATATTTATAATGGGGAGTATATAATCTTGGCTATTTCGCTATATTTGTTTAGTGTCAATTATTGTCAAACATATCCAGCTAAGAAATGTACGCAGAAGGCGTTCAGGGAAAGGACCCTCGAAAAAGTGGATCTCGGCCAGATCTGATCCAACCTAGATCCGTAAAAAAAAAGAAAGAAAATTTGTGAAGAATGAGTAACAATGGGCGCAGAGAGCGCATATCTCTTGTGAAGAATGAAAACGCATGAATAGAAAGTTCTACATAGGAGAGAGAGCTATTATACTACCCGTTTAATTATCATTTTTTTTTATTGTTACATTTTATATTATAGAAGATAGACGCTTATTGCTTATTGTGAATTCTATAAAAAAGCTCCATTAGAATATTAACTTGTTATCTGTGGATGTACCTCATATTCCTATCAGGCTCTGTTGCAGCCAACCGATCGTTCTTCTCTTGATCTCACCATTCTCATCCCTATACAGTCTCTGCTTCTCTAACATGTCGATCATCTCGTCAGCAGTTTTGCCCTTATCGATACCGTTGAGAATGAATTTGTACAGACGTTTTCTTCTTGAAAATGTCTTTTTGTTTCTCTTTATACGCCATTTATTACCATACTTCTCTTCCAACCCTCTAATGGAAGGGTTACCATCTATACCATTAACGTATTCTTCCCAGATGGTCTTTACACTGGATGGTGCCTTCAGCAACATATAATTTAGATCACTATTTTGGGCATCCTTCTCCTTGTCATCCTTCTTTCTTGGTTCTATAACATTGTTACGGTACTTGTTGATCTTTCTCAATTTTTTCCGTTTCCTCTCACTTGCTGGTTCCTTTGGCTTCCTGCTATAAGGCTGTCTATCCTCTTCGTTTACCATATCATCCTCTTCATCGTATTCTTCCACTTCATCCTCAGATTCTTCATCAGTCTCATGCGAGTTATCACTGTCATTAGACTCATCATCTTCAAGATATTCACTCTTGGTATTATTGACAGGGTGACCTGTACTGGCGTAGACATTAACTGTAGGTTTTCTATCATCATTGATCGAGTGTGAGTCAGTAAGTGTCGTGTTATACTTGAGATTACCAACTTTGTTCTTATGCTTATTCAACTCTGATTCTTCCTCTTCATCGTCTTCTTGGTACCCGTCTTCATCAATGTTATTAATCTTTTGAGGTTGCCCTTGAGACGCACCGCCCAAGATATCCTGCGAAGCCTGATTCCTTATGTGAAGACGATTGTCAGGGTATGTAATTGAACCATTATCTAACTGGGGAGCCGAGTGCGACATGACTATGCCATCTCTTTTCTCCACGGGCGACGATGACCCCAACCTCGACAATGTAACGCTATTCGTGTTGTCCAAGAATTGTGGAAAATTCAAGTTATAATTATTCAATGATCCATGATTTAGACTATGCTGATTTGTAGCGGTCAGATAGGGTGTCTTGAGGGCCTGTACTGTGTTCACAGGTGACAGTGTTCTGCCATCCGACGCAGTAGTGTTGCTTTGCAATCCATTCAACGATTGTAGTTCGGAGTAAGAGTTCGATGAGCTTATGACATTAGAAGGTGTCATCGCATGGTTATTAGGAGTCGCCGAGTTCAAAGAGGTGTCGTAGCCAGGCTGACCCACCTGACCCGTGATATCGAAGGTGACATTCAAGTTATTGGACCTACTGCCGCTGTTGCCGTGGTGATGGCCCAGCCTCCTCTTCTTTATACCGTTCGGGTTCAGCGTGAACGTCTTCTTCCTGTTCAGCGACTTCAATTGTCCACGGGCTTTGCTGGTCTCTATCTGGTTGTAGTATATGGGCCCCATCATGTTTGGGGAGTCGTTGGGCGTTGGGTGCACGAACCCGTTCTCGTGCGTGCTCAATTGCACGTTCAGGTTCTCCGCGCCATTGTGCTTCATCTTCCGCAGGTATGAGCTGCTCACATTCGTGATAGAGTTCAGCAGGTCTGTGACAAACGCGGACTGCGGGTTGTTGCTTGCGAGCGCAGCCACATGCGTCTCCAGCTTGTTCACTTTCGAGGACAACCGCAGGAACGCGTGCGAGTTGTTCTGCTTCAGGTCCAGGATCATCGAGTTCTGGTCGTTGATCTTGCTGAACACATTGTTGAAATTAGACTCCAACATGGTGAGCCTGCTGGAGATATCGTCCAGCTTCGCAAGCACCATCGAGGACGTCGCAGTTACATCGGTTACACTACCAGCGGCCGTGGGAATGGAAGTAGGAGTGGGAGTGGGAGTGGTGGTAGCATTGGCAGTGGCAGTGCCACTGCCACCATTACCATTGCCAGTACCATTACCATTGCAAGTTCCAGTTGAAGCATCGCTCTGCTCTTTCGCCAGCTTCGAATCGCCAGCATCACTCATCTCATCTACTGATCTGGTGGTCTTTTGTTGACTACTATTACTATTAAGAAAATTTTTTGTTATAGGCTTTCAATAGTATTTCTTTTTTTTTCCCTTCCCTCTTCGCAATAGTATTTGTATGCAGTGGAATGGGTTCCTTTAAATGAATGCAGATCCCCATCGGAAAAACCTAAACTCCGCAGGAGATATCCCGAAAGGCGAGATGCCGATGCAGCAAGGGTCCATGGAGAAGGCTTGTACCTCCACACGTCGCATATGACAGACGTGGTAAGGTATATCGTATATTATTACAATCCCAGAAATCCCGCAATGATACCGTCATATGTGATGAGTTTTTCCCATGGGGAAGAGAGAAATCAGATGTGGAAGTGAGGAAGTGGGGTGAGGGAGCAAAGCCTTGTTCTTGTGCGGGATTATGTCTCGCGTGCAGCTGGACCATTGGATTCCCTGATTGGGATAATTGATTTACAGAATGGAAGGTTTCTATGCTCCTGGCAGAGGAAGAGGGAAGCGATGCGATTGTGTGGGTTGAGACTTGGTACTCTGCGATTGGTACTCTGCGATTAGCACTAGAGACTAACTAGAGACTAACTAGACTAACTAGAAACCCACTTGAGACTAGCAGTAGAGAGACCCGGAAGACTGGGGGAACTCACGATGGGCTCATCAACGTCATTTTAGGAAGTATAAGTGATAAAAAAATGAAATTGATTGATCACCCTTACAAAATGACCCTTATAAAAAGATTTGCATAGCATTTCCAGACAATCTATTTCAAAATATATATTTCAAAATATACTTAAATATAATATTTCAAACTATTAACATACTTGAAACAGGTCCGTAACATTTTGAAAACAGTATCCTCAATACTCAAATAAAAAAATTACAAACAAGAAAACGAGCATTAAAGATGTTGTGGTGTTGGTTATTTATGCTTCTCTTTGGAGAGGCCTTCGCTAAGAGAAGTCTGTATGCGACCTCTCTGGTCACTTGTATGGAGAACTCTCAGCTGCAAGCCAACAGTTTCGACGTCAAGTTCAACCCGGATGACAGGTCGTTGTTCTACAACCTGGACATGACCACATCCATCAACTCCTATGTCTACGCCTTGATCGATGTCTACGCCTACGGTTTCAAGATCATCACAAAGGAAGTGGACCTGTGTAACATCAACTGGAAGCAGTTCTGCCCCGTGCACCCAGGTAACATCCAGATAGAGTCCATCCAGTACATCTCAGAGGAGTACGTCAACGAAATCCCAGGCATTGCGTACCACGTCCCTGACATCGATGCTTTCGCTAAGGTGAGGATATACAGCCCCGAAAACCAGTACCTGGCCTGTGTGCAAGTGTTCTTCAGCAACGGTAAAACAGTGTCTCAGACCGCAATCAAGTGGGTGAGCGCAGTGATCGCTGGTATCGGCCTGCTGTTGTCCGCTACCTTGTCCACTTTCGGTAACTCCAGAGCCGCCTCCCACATCTCCGCTAACACCATGCTGCTCTTCCTGTACTTCCAGTCCGTCGTGGTCGTCTGCATGCAGCACGTCCACAGGGTGCCACCGATCGCCGCCGCATGGACGGAGAACCTGGTGTGGTCAATGGGCCTGATCAGAGTGACGTTCATGCAGAAGATCTTCAGATGGTACGTGCAGTCCACAGGCGGAACCCCCGACTTGTACCTGACTTCCAAGACACAGAGTGTGCTGACCCAGAGAGCCATCGACTACATCAGATCATCAACCGTCTACAAAAGAGCAGAGGAAGTCCTGTACGGTAACCAGAACACTATGATTTTCAGAGGCATCAAAAGACTGGGATACCAGATGAAGATCGAACCAACCTCCATTGTGCCCACCGGTTTCACTTTCTTCGTATTATGCGGTTACTTACTTGCCGGCGTCATCATCGCCGCTAAGTACGCAATAGAACTGTGCATAAGGGCTGGGTGGATGGACAAGAGGAGGTTCTTCGAGTTCAGACAAAACTGGCGCTTGATCTTGAAAGGTGCTATCCTGAGATATATCTACATCGGCTTCGTGCAATTGACTATCCTCAGTTTCTGGGAGTTCACACAACGTGACTCCGCAGCCGTCATCGTTATTGCGTGCCTGTTCGTCGTGCTGTCCTGCGGCCTGATGCTATGGTCTATCTTCAGAACTTACCATTACGGTCAAAAATCCATCAGACTCTACAACAACCCTGCCGCTTTACTGTACGGTGATGAATATGTTCTGCACAAGTATGGTTTCTTCTACACAATGTTCAGTGCTAAGTTCTACTGGTGGAATGGCGTGTTGCTATCTTACCTATTTTTGAAATCCTTGTTTGTTGGCTTTGCACAGGCGTCTGGTAAGACACAGGCCTTGGCTATTTTCATCTTTGACTTCTTTTACACAATTGCTATCATCAGATATAAACCATACCTGGACAAACCTACAAATGTCATGAACATACTGATATGTGTGGTTACTTCTATCAATTCATTCTTGTTCATGTTCTTTTCAGATTTATTCAAGCAAGGCTACCAAGTGTCAGCAGTCATGGGCTGGGTGTTCTTCATCTTGAACGCAGCTTTCTCCTTAATCCTATTGCTAATGATCTTAACATTCACATTGCTGATGGTATTCTCCAAGAACCCTGATTTGAGATTCAAGCCTGCCAAGGACGACAGAGCTTCATTCCAAAAGACTGGCTTGTCCAATCCATTCGAAGACTCACCTTACTCTGGCGATAATATGGGCTCACCATCTACCTTCTCATCTGAATCACCTTACAATGAAAAGAAGAAGAACAGAAAATACACTGCTGCTGACGAACTACTGGCTCTAGGTAATGTTGCTGAGGATCACGATAACTGGGAAGATCAGATACACAACGAGAAGCCAGAAGCGCAAAATGGATTAATGTCACCATTCATGGATGTGAGTGAAGCAGGATTCATGGACAACAGCAGTAACAGCAACACATCTGCATCTGAAAATGAAAAGAAAGATATGCCTCAAAGGAAAGTTTCATTCCCTGGAAAGATTATGAGAGCGTTGTCATTACGTGGGTACAAGGATAACTACAATGAACCAAAGAGTTCTATAAATAAGAAGGCAGTTCTTCCCGATAGGAATGTGGAAGGTACGCTCGATCCATCATCAAATCACGATGGTTTTTATGACGGCGACAACGATTTTGAAAGAGAACATACCAATCCTTTTGACTCCGACCCAGAAAATGCTTTCTCTACGCCCGACGCAAACTTGGGAAGATTCGATACCGATGTAGAAACAGAATCATTTACTTTCTCCTTGAACAGGAACTCAAATAACAATAACATGCAATGAATAAGATCGGTGTTAATCGACATATCCAATTGAAGCATATTACTATCATAGCATTTTTATATCTCATTTCGCAGTACCTCTACAAAGTCAGCAAATCTCCTTGAATGTGAATTATAGTAACCCACAGATACTATTAGAAAATTCCAATTATTTGCACTAAAAGATACCTAGGTGTTAGATATCTCGTGTTTTATCACTAAATGTTTGCATTACAATGTCCTGTTTTAAAATGGTTTTATTTTTTTATTTTCATTTATTCGTATTATTTTGTTATTCTTTCAGCGCGATTATTTTTTTATTTCTTATCCATTAATGCAAACAAAGCTGGCCTTTTAGTTAATATTTACCTCCCCTTTTAGTTTATTTTTTTTATTATATATAGCTGATTTTATCACTACTAATTTTATGCTTAGATTTAGTACTTGCTAAATAGAATGACATACATAAATAGAGTTATTACCGCTATTTTTCTTTAAAAATCTTGTATAAAGCTCTGTGTGGGGTACTTGCTGCTTGGCCAAGAACATTTATGACTGTATTGATAATAACGTCCACAATAATAGGCTTAGTATCAAAATTGCTATAATCCTCAGTAACTGACACTTCATAGAACCACGATCTTATACCATTTTTTAAACCATTTAGTCCTAATTCGTTTGCTGTAATCAAATTAAATAAGAGCTCTCTTACAGAAAACATTGGTATTGATCCCGTTTTGTTATACTCGAAGGAAGGAAAATTATACGTATGGATGTAAGGAACAACTTTATGGACATTCGCGTTAAGAATTTCCTTTACCTTATTATGGGATTTCTTTGAGTACCAATAAGACCAATAACCTCTTAAATCGTCGGAAACTAATGGTAGCAATGGTATTGTGTTATTTTCATTACACAGTGGCACAGGGTTAGAATGAAGAACAACTAAGTTGCTTGTAGAAGAATCAAGTATTTGAATTTTTTGGTTTTTGCTTAAGTTACAATAATACAACCCACCAATAAAACTGCCAGGTAGAAAGAATGAATAGTTCCTTTTTACATACTTTTTTCTTCTTGCAAGTTTAAAACAATGATAGTTGTTTATATCGTTAATTGCCGCTGTTCTCAAGGATGACGTTATATTACTCTTCCCATCATAAATACATATAAATTCATTCCAATCAATATCTTCTTGCATGTTTTGCGTAACAGTCCATTGCGATACACCGTCTCTACAGAACGTGACCTTTATAGAGTTATCAACCAGTGGCGGCAAAAATTGGAACAGAAAATGTTTATATATTTTAAATCCCGTGTAACCTCCGGAGTTTGATCCAGGTTGCCAGGCCTGGAAATATTGACTTAGAAATTTTTTGATATTTGGAAACCTTTCATCTTCAATACGTGTAGCGCATACGAGACTAGCTATATCACTTGGCTGTTCATGGTTCATTTGAGGTACTATAAAACCGCAGGAAAACTTATTCACTACCAAGATAAAGAGTGTCACTAAATGAAGCATCATCCTTCTTTATCTATATATACGTTAAAATTCTAATTCAAAACATTACTGAATTAATAATTAATATTATTTAAAAATTTAAAATCAAAACGACACAGCCGACTTACATAGTGTAAAATACCAAAAAAAAAGAATGCATAAGTATATGTGAGCATCATCAATACTTTTATTGTTTTAGAGGCAATGAATACAAAGCCATAATATAATCAAACTATTATCGAAATCCTGCCTAAATTTGCATATTCCTCTTTGTATTATGCTAAAGCACAAAAAGAGTATATACAACGTATAACACGATATATAGACTATGGAAAAAACACGAAGCTGATTGTCGACAAGAACAAGGAAGCTGATCTTAGGTGCCACTGGTCCCTGTTACAACAACCATTGAATAGTATGTTAAAGCTGGATCGTGAAGTCAATTATACTACCGATTATTTAACGCTTTTATTGATAATCACAACGGTAAGCTAGTTTCGTTGAATTCTTCTGAGCTAAGCCGAAAGACCAAGGAAACAATCTGCGACAACAACGATGAAGTTGGACGTAAAGGTATGTACCCTGTGCACCACTTTAAATTTCCATTGATATTGATACTATTGCTATTTGAAATGATAAAGAAGATGTTATATTACCTAAGACTTATTACTGATATTTGCGCATAGTAAGTATGCAATTGCAACCATGGAGAAATCTTTTTGAAGGGAGAAATTGGTTTTAAGTTGTGAGGTCTCATTAAAAAGCTACGGGACACCACTGTAAAGCAGGCCTGGTATCATTTCGATTATCAATTATAATACCCACTTTTTGTTCTTAAAATACTAACAAATAAAACTCCTTATTTTTTGCTGCCAATTATATCAAATTTTTGTCCATACAATGGTATCATCACATTATATATGCACTATTATTTATGATTGACATCAAATTGAGGAAGAGAAATCATTTTAATTAGAAGACATTCAGCAAGAGGTCCAATAGGGTCAAGGGTATCGACCTTCACCCATCCGAACCATGGGTCTTAACTACTCTGTACTCTGGTAGAGTTGAAATCTGGAACTATGAAACACAACAAGAAGTTAGAAGTATTCAAGTTACAGATACCCCTGTAAGAGCTGGTAAATTCATTACAAGAAAGAACTGGATTGTTGTTGGTAGTGATGACAACAAAGTTAGAGTATTCAACTATAACACTGGTGAAAAGGTGGCTGACTTTGTAGCTCACCCAGACTACATCCGTTCGATTGCAGTCCACCCATCTAAACCATATATCCTTACTGGTAGTGATGACTTAACAGTTAAGCTTTGGAACTGGGAGAATGACTGGTCTCTGGAACAAACATTTAAAGGCCACGAACATTTTGTTATGTGTGTTGCATTCAATCCAAAAGATCCAAACGTTTTTGCATCTGGTTGTTTAGATCATAAAGTTAAAGTCTGGTCTTTAGGCCAATCAACACCAAACTTTACCTTACACACTGGCCAAGAAAAGGGTGTCAACTATGTCGATTACTACCCATTACCTGATAAGCCTTATATGATTACTTCTTCAGATGACACCACAGTTAAGATTTTTGATTACCAAACTAAATCTTGCGTCGCTACTTTGGAAGGTCACATGTCTAATGTTTCATTTGCTGTTTTCCATCCAACGTTGCCTATCATCATCTCTGGTTCCGAAGACGGTACAGTCAAGCTATGGAACTCATCTACTTATAAACTAGAGAAGACATTGAATCTTGGTCTAGAAAGAAGTTGGTGTATTGCTACCCACCCAGTTGGCCGCAAGAATTGTATTGCCTCTGGTTTTGACAACGGTTTCACCGTTTTGTCATTGGGTAATGATATGCCAACCTTGTCACTGGACCCTGTTGGTAAAATTGTCTGGGCTGGTGGTAAGAACGCCTCAGTTTCGGACATTTTTACTGCGGTAATTAGAGGTAATGAAGACGTTGAGCAAGATGAGCCATTACCACTCCAAACCAAGGAACTAGGCTCTGTAGATGTTTTCCCTCAAATCTTAAAGCATTCTCCAAATGGTAGATTTGTAACAGTTGTTGGTGATGGTGAGTTTATTATTTATACTGCTCTAGCATGGAGAAATAAGGCCTTTGGTAAATGTCAAGACTTCGTTTGGGGCCCTGATTCCAACAGTTATGCTCTGATTGACGAAACTGGTCAAGTAAAATACTTTAAGAATTTCAAGGAGGTCACATCATGGTCTATCCCTGTCTCTTATGGTGTTGATAAACTATTCTCTGGTGCTTTATTGGGTGCTAAATACGATGGATTCACTTATTTCTTTGACTGGGAAACTGGTAGCTTGGTTAGAAGAATCGATGTTGACTCTAAAGATGTCATCTGGTCTGACAACGGCGAGCTGTTGATGATCTTGAACAAGGATAGTGAACAAAACGAAGGAAGTAGTGGATATTCCTTGATATTTAACAAGGATATTTACTATGAAGTGAGCCAACAAGGTGAAGTTGATGAGACAGAAGGTGTAGATGAAGCGTTTGATGTGCTACATGAACTTAACGAGACTGTCACTTCTGGTAAGTGGGTCGGTGATGTTTTCATTTACACAACATCCTCTAATCGTCTGAACTACTTTGTTGGTGGTAAGGTTCACAACTTAGCACATTATACTAAAGAAATGTACATCCTTGGCTATCTACCTCGTGATAACAAGATCTATTTGGTAGACAAGGAAATCCATGTGTATGGCCATCAATTATCAATCGAAGTTCTTGAGTTCCAAACTCTGACTTTGAGAGGTGAACTTCAGGAAGCTATGGAATCGATCTTGCCTAATATTACCGAAAAGGATGCATTAAACAAGATTGCTAGATTTTTGGAAGGCCAAGAATACTACGATGAGGCTCTGCAAATTGCTACTGATAAGGACCAGAAGTTCGATCTGGCATTAAAGGTGGGCCAACTGGATTATGCTCATAGTGTTCTAACAGAAGATGCTAGTGAACTAAAATGGAGATCCTTAGGTGATGCTGCATTACAGAAGTTCCATTTCAAGTATGCCATCGAAGCTTATGAAAAGTCTCATGACTTAGACTCTTTGTTCTTATTATATTCATCATTCAATTTGAAAGATAAATTGTCAGAGTTGGCTGTTCAAGCTGAAGAACAACAGAAATACAATTTAGCATTTGATGCATACTGGACATTAGGCGATATCAAGAGTATTAAAAACTTACTAATAAAATCAGACAGACTATCTGAAGCTGCCATTGTATCTTACACATATGGTCTAAATGATGATGAAGTTTTAGATGTTATAAAGCAATGGAGAGAGAAACTAGTACTAGATAAGGGTAACGACAAGTTAGCTGCCAGAATAGGTGATCTTGATAACAATCTTCCACCTAGAAATATAAATTCTGCTCCCCTTCTAGATCTAGATGAAAAGGAAAATACGGAGAAGCCTCAAGAACCAAAGAAAACTAAAAAGAATAAAAATAAGAAAGCAAACAAGGCTGAAAATACCAAGGAGACACCATTTGATGATAAATTAGAGACCAAGCCTAGTGAAGCAGCTACTAAAGTTGAAATGAAGGAGGAAAAGCCAATAGACACTGTGACAGCTGAAGTAGTGGAAGAAGAAACGGACGAAAAGGAAGACGCTTAAGTAGTCGCATAAACAAGGAGATCTATGTTTTATTATTGTAGAGCTCAATAAATGAATCGTTTATGGAATATGTACACTATTTCCTCGCTGTGATAAAGTTACTTAATTTCTAAATTTATGTACTTTTTTCATTTATAAATATGTATTTACCAAAATATAAATATCAATCGTAATTGCCATAATCCTATCCAGGAAGAGCTTATTATAATGTAAAAGAATATCATGGGTATCATTAATAAAACAGTTAATTATGAATGTCAGCGTTAAAAAGGATTACCGGATTGATTTACTGGAGGACTAATATTAGATTCTAAATCAATTGTTTCAACAGAAAACGTTCAGCTTATCTACATTTTTCTTCTTCTTTTTACCAATGAAGTAAATCTCTTTGGATTCATCTCTGGATGCAGAAGGTTTCGTTATTTCAACACGGTCAAAAACTTTCTTCATTCTTTTCTCAAATAGACTAGTCTCTGCACCAGAAAACTGTTTACATATAAACGATCCCGCTGGCTCGAGCAGATCTACTGCAGTTATCAATGCGGCATCACATAAATCAATTGAATTCAAATGATCCTTGAAGTTGAGACCGGATGTGTTACTCATCCTGTAATAGGGCATATTAGTAAGATTATTCAAAGAGGGTGATAATTGTGGAAAAGGTTCATACATGTCGCTTAAGATGATATTTACAGGAAATTGTGGTTGTTGCTCAGTATCGGAGTCATTACGTGCCATGGATTCCACTTGGCTATCATTCATGAATATCTGTTCCATGAAAAATTGTCGTATCAGTTGGTGAGTGCGTTTTGACAAAATGTTCGCTTGCATAGAGCTAACGCCGAAGGGCGGGTCGCACGGCAGTATGTCAACACCTAGCACAATAGAATCGGGGTGCGTCCTCTTACGGGCCACTTGGGACCACGCACCAGGCGCATAACCCAGGTCCAGTATCCGCTGAGGGACACTCTTGTGGAACACATGATAAACGTCATCCAATTGAGCCAGCTTGAATCCAGCACGTGACCTCAGATTATCTAGTTTACTCTCCCTTGTGTAGAAGTCCTGTTTCTGCCTATCGAGCCACCTCTTCGAGCTAGCTCTGCTGTAGCAGCGGTTCTGTGTTCTGTGTGCGGCTCTAATAGCCAGCGTTAGGTTCATCCGTATCATATTCGGTTCACTTTCTTGGCTTGATAGCAGTACCGTCACAGCACAATCACACAAGATCGTCCTTTTTTTTGCTCCCCCACACTATCCTGCAATACCACCTGTATATTCACAGGTTCTTTATCTTATAAATAGATATAGGCTATGATAGTTTGCTGTATAGAAAGCGGAGACTACTACAGACAAGTTCAATATACAATATGCTCACATTTAGCCTTGATGCTCACTTGACCTTGTCATCCAGAATTGTGACTTAGGGTATTGTGTCTTACACCCATACATTATTTAGTACACCCACACACAACACACTAAAATGTGTCTCAACACCACTACAACAATAAATTACCCAAATAGGATAAATGTGACTGAAACGGATGAAATTGAAAATACACGTCGAACGTTACAGCACCATGTGACATACAATCCATCATGTGACATAAACGTTTGTAACGACAGTAGCTGAAGAAAAAAAAATTTTTTTTTTTTTCAAACAAACTGGCCATCGCAACTTTGAAGTCCAATTACTATTGGGCCATTATCATATATAATAGCAAATAGTAGTTGTTGTTAAGTAGCTTCATAGTATATTCTTTTCTTAAACTTTAATTTGTAGCTTTTTTTTAAAAGGTCAAGTCGAAAAAACGTAATTTCTAGTAACTTTATTGTTGAAATTATATCACACCAAATCTTTTTGGAAGACTTCGCATAAACTAGAATAACCATGTCTAAGATTACTACCTCTCACGTTAGAGAAAACGTCAAGGAGCTTTTGAAGTACTCCGCTGAGACCAAGAAGAGAAACTTCTTGGAAACCGTCGAATTGCAAGTCGGTTTGAAGAACTACGACCCTCAAAGAGACAAGCGTTTCTCTGGTACTTTGAAGTTGCCAGTCTGCCCAAGACCAAACATGTCCATCTGTATCTTCGGTGATGCTTTCGATGTTGACAGAGCTAAGTCCTGTGGTGTTGACGCTATGTCCGTCGATGACTTGAAGAAGTTGAACAAGAACAAGAAGTTGATCAAGAAGTTGTCCAAGAAGTACAACGCTTTCATCGCTTCCGAAGTCTTGATCAAGCAAGTCCCAAGACTTTTGGGTCCTCAATTGTCCAAGGCCGGTAAGTTCCCAACCCCAGTCTCCCACAACGATGACTTGTACGGTAAGGTCACTGACGTCAGATCCACCATCAAGTTCCAATTGAAGAAGGTCTTGTGTTTGGCTGTCGCTGTCGGTAACGTCGAAATGGACGAAGACACTTTGGTCAACCAAATCTTGATGTCTGTTAACTTCTTGGTCTCCTTGTTGAAGAAGAACTGGCAAAACGTCGGCTCTTTGGTCATCAAGTCCACCATGGGTCCAGCTTTCAGATTGTACTAAGCATAGCACTGAATTACTAATATTTTTAACTAAATATTAGCTATCTTTTATATTATTACATATATATTAATTCATTGTTCATATTAGTCCAAAATAGACTTTCTCTCCCCGCATTTTCTAGCGCAATATCCTTAGCTTCCAATTTGGAGCGCCAATCACCACCATGAAGCTTACGCTCCAGACCAAATCTATAATTTCATAGAAATCAGCTACATATTCGACTCGTTACACATCCACATCCTAAGCTATGGTTGCTTGATCCCAACGGACTTTATAGCCCATTGTTCCACTCGACAACGAAGAAAATCACGGGGGAAAGGCGACCGAGCTCAAAAATTTGGCAGCCTAAAGCTTTAAAATGGCCTATGAATCAAGAACTATACCCTCGAGAACCGACGATACACCAAAGCATAGACTATTGTAACGGTACCAACCAGATAATTGATTTGAAAATAGGCAGTCCACCCTCTCTTGTGATTGTGTTTCAGATAAAAATCCAAATACATGCGCGGCGGAGAGTCAGGCGTCAATATATAGCGAATAGTTCCACTGAATTGGACGTGCGTTTTGGAAAAGGAAGACAGAGTACTGGAAGCAAACACAGCGGCACGGCACTAATTTCTGCCCGCAATGATGAATGACACGGATGATGAGTCGGATTTCATGGAGCTGCCGCTGCGACATAACGGAAGCAGACTGCTTGATTCCGCGAATGATAACTTCTCTGAGTTGAACGAGGATCTGGATGGTAACTTACTACATTCGGGAGAGAAGGACCAGAGCTCCAGCAGTCTAACTAAAAAGGTGAGATTCGAGAGCAATGAGGGTAATGACTTCAATGAACAGGCGACTATCACAGAACACCAAGGTCTGGCTGCTATGGACGGTGGCCCACACCAAGAGGAAGAGAGCAACGAATTCATTCTTCATGCCCCGGGTCACATAAGGTTATCTGACCGGAACGGAATAGATAGCGACCTCATGTTAGCAGATCGGAGCCAGACAAGCTCGACTGTGAGCAATAAGATGGATGTAGAAGATCTGATTAGAGCTGCAAGTGAAGTCAATGAATATATGTCACAGAATTTAGACAAGATCAATAGTTTTAGATCGGAACTGCTGAGCAGCACTGACTTCACCAGGGATAATAAATTGAAGGATCCTTCAAATCATTTAAATGTGGAAAACACATCTATTTTGGCAAATCCTGCTCATAATATATCAGGATCGCTTTCTAATTTTGAGTTAAGTGATAATGAAGACTCTGAACGGGACTCAGATGAACTAAGAAATTATGTAATGAATCGAGAGATCCTACTTTCCTCTTCAACATCGCTCGGTTCTACAAGCGATTTTGGCAGAAAGAGTTACAACAGCTCCACTTCGTTGTCAAAGTTATTAAATAATAACAACTTTGAAGGTAGTCAACTGAACTTAAATAGTGTACAGCAAGAGCTTCTGAAAACCCAACAATTCAATGACTCAATCGACATCGATGTAGATCAAGCAATTACAGAGATCAAGCAACGAAAACACAGCGACCACAGCGCTAGACATGAACATGAAGAAGTGATGGATTCTAGCACTGTACTGCTATTAAAATATATTGATGATGACATCAATTTTGAAGATGTTACCATCGAAAAAGCCCTTGAGATATACCAACAGAACTTAAGCCAAATAATGGAACTCTCTAAATCAGCTGTAAGTAAGAGTGATTTGACAGCTAACGAACAGAATCCAGAAGATCATAACGATAATGAGGCTGAAAAGAGAGATGAAGCAGATAATGATGAAAGCTCAACCAAGAAAGGGGATGATATCCGCGTCGAAGGGCCATACGAGATAGAATCTCCAGCTGCCTTAAATTTTACAATGAAAAGCAAACCTTCTGTTTCCGCAGAAATATTTTTAGGTAGAATTCAAAACAAATGTGAGTTTGGTCCTATTATTTATCTAGCTGCTGCATATCTGCTTCAAATATTATTTTTGACAAGAGATAATCCAGACTCGAACATCCGAGTACGACTGAAACTAAGGGAGAATGAAATACATAGACTTATTATCTCGACAGTCCGTGTCTCAGCCAAACTTGTTGAAGATTTTGTGCACTCACATGAATACTTTTCTAAAGTATGCGGTGTCTCAAAAAAACTCCTGAGCAAGTTAGAAGTCTCACTGATTATGTGCATTAAGAATGAAAGATTAATGATTACGAAACAAAAACTAACAGCATCTCAAAAAATATTGGATGAACTGCAATCAGCATTATAGATTTATTTAATATTTATATTTCTTAGTAGTTTCCTCACAATAGAAATGAATTTCTGACAAATAGAGTAGCTTCGCAAACAAGTATAGAATTGATTGACCCATAATCATTACATGCGGTATAATAAGTAGTTACGATGTCTCACAAATTACTTACCACTGCCTTTTGCCATTTTTCGTCTCTTGCTTAACACACTTACCCTCAAGCAATTAGTTTTCGTGTCTATTATCTCAAAATCATAACATCATATAAAACGACTAAGAAATTGCGGCACAACAGCTAAATATTTCAATCCAAACAACACTGGACACTGCAACTTCCCGAAAATAGCTCGGTTTTGGAAAAATGCATGCCAAAAGTTGGACTTGTCGTTCTTTGGAAAGACAAGAATAATACGAGTTCTTATCCGCAATTATAGTTTCAAAGGCAATCCTAATTTCAGCTGAGATCAGTTTTTGGTTATACGGTATTGAAAATATTAAGTATTGGAAGTATTTTCGAGGCAACCAATTGATTATATTTTTTTACCACATTGCTGACAGCCAAATAACCTAGGAAGTCAATTTCATCCTAGAAGAACGGCAAAAAGTTGATTATAGTCGATTAAAATTTAATAGATCAACCAAGGTTAAATTTGATTATTGTTAAGACGTTTTTGCTTCATTTATTGAAACTGGATCATAAGCTAGCTCATTGATCATTGTTTATAGCTTCCCATATTGATCAAAAACACATCGATAAACTTGACTAGAAATTGATTAAATAACAAAAGTCGGATAACATTTCTATTTCCGTTTCTTTGATTTAGTCTGCTAACAAGTACAAATTTAAGTGAGGAAAAATGGTGCTATATAAAAGGAAGCCAATAGAGCTACCTCGTCCCAAACCCTTACCAAGCGATCTCAATGTTCAGATATGGCATATTGATGAGACCGGTGAATGGTTTCCGACTTATGAAGAGTATTTAGAGAGATTAGACTTTTACACAAGACATCAGTTTACATGTGAGATCACAGGTGCTTCTTGTTTGACTTTTTTCGAAGCCTTAGACAGTGAAGAGTCAAGGTTCAAATACGTGGAGGAGAAATTCCCATTAAAATTGAGAGAACCTGTAGCAAGATTTTTACATTTTCATGAAATCAGAAGATTGGATGTACTGGTTGAAAAGGTTTACGCAAGATTTAAGAACGATTATTTCCCTGGTGAACTTGTATATTTGCGGAAGCCAAATTCGACTGCAAGTAATGCTAATTCTACTGTACCGTCTGAGACAAGCACACCAGCGCCACCACCACCAGAGGCTCCCAAGAAATCAGGTGAATCAAGCGCCACATACTTCTACCCCATCAGAAAATATGATCAATTAACACCACCTGCACACCCATACATTATTAAGGAAAAGGTTCAATTCAACGCTAATTCGGATACTAATCCAGATGGTAAGACTGGACCTCAAACAAAGTACATGCTGATTGATGAAAAGGATCCCCACGACTCAGTCATTGCTGATGAAACACAAATATACAGAGACAGATCGACATTTACAAAACATCTAATAAAGTGCTTTTTCAAGATCACATTCCAGAAAGCCTCATATAAAATGGGTGCGCCATGGTGTGTTAAGCCAGAATACCTTGCAATGTATGGTCTGACGATGGACTGGCCACCCGAAATGTTGAAGTATAAGGCTGAGCCTGGCCATGTCCAAACAGATGATGATGGCGAAGAGTCTGATAGAGATAGGAAAAGAAGCCACTCTGGTAGACATGATAGTTCTGATGAAGGGGAAGGTAGAAAAGAATCTAAGAAAAAGAAGAAAAACACTTTGAAAAAAGAGGAACCAACTGAGCAGAAGGAAACAACCGAAAACATTAGTACAGCATCAGAAATAGAACAAAGTGCTCAAGTACAAGAAACACCACTATTAGCTTCTGCTGCTACCACAATTACCAGTATCGTTGATGATATGGTTTTACCATTCCAGCCATTAGCCCAACAAGTTTTTGACAAATTACATCAATATAATATCAACCTGGAATCTTTAGATGTCAAAGAAACAGAAAACGATACGGCGTTTCCAGCGTTTGATAAGATACTCCAAATTAATCAATTTTTAAACACGTTCGGAAATAAGTTATACATTTCAAATTTCACTCTAGAGCAATTTATTACCTCTTTAAAATGCAGTGATCCATATGAACTGAAGGGTGAAGTTGTTTATGTTAACTTGAAAAAGGATCAGAGTGAAATTGATGACGATGATCTAAGTGATTGGAAGAGAAATAGCAAGATGAGAAAGATGATTAATAGCAAAAACGACGAATACGTTGAATATAGGATTATAAAAGACGACCCTGCAGATGATGAAATGATTGATAATATCAACTCTAATGGATCATCCTTGTTTGTTGAGTGTTTTGTTGCACTACTTCGTTTAATTATCAATGAAAATGGAGACTGGACATGCCTGGTAGTAGAAGAATGGGTAGAAGACAAAGATATAATGGAATTGCCTATCAAAAATGAAGAAAATTCCAACAATGTAGAAGAAATAAAAGAGGAGGATGCCAAATCAGAAGATGTGGATATGATCAAACAAGAAAATTCTAATGAAGGTGCAACTGTCAAGTCCGAAGTATCTGACGTCCCTAATGGTACTAGTAATGATAATGAAAAGAATTATGCTGTTGAAAATGGTAATTCAGAAATTTCCACTAATGATCAAGAATCTCTACAAGAGGCAGAAGAAGAAAAAGATCAAGAACGGGAAGAAGAAGACGATTCAGAGAGTATTGAAGATATCCTTTACAAATGCTTGAATTATAGAAACGTCAATTGGGCCGAGAGGCTGAGTAAAAGACAATTCAATAACAATAACTGGCTGTTAATCCTTCTCGGTGTCTTTGAAGATTGTAAGCATATCCCAATGTATACGGATATAATCCAGAATATGTTTCAAAAAATTCTACCAAAAGGTGTTGCTCAGACTCAAATACCTAAACAGCTATGGAGAAATTTTTGTAGAAACCTAACCCTAAAAGAAAAAGTGGACGCACTTTGGATTTTAGTAGACCTTGTATCTAATTACTGCTCAGAGGTTCGTTCATTTGTCGATGATGCCATGGAACTTTGTGGTATAATAAGAAGTGAAAGGTTCAGAGTATCAAAAGAAATTAAGAATGTATCCAACAGTCTCTATCAATCTACAATTCAGCTTCGCGAACTTGAAACCATCGCTCAAATGGGTGGACAAGCCACGACATTCACTAATATTGAAAATCTCCAAATACAACCTGCCAATGGGGATACCAATGAGATTAAGCCTGCTGAAAATGGTGAAGAAAACAGTAGCTCTCAACTGCCAGTTACTGAGAGGATTGAGAAACTGAAACAGGAGTTGGAAGAACTGGAGCAAAAATTAGCCACTCTGCAAAACGATAAAACTATCTTAGATAAACAATTGATGCTTAATGATGGCCAGAGACTTCGCTCACTTGGAATGGATAGATACGGCAACAAGTACTTTTGGTTTGAGTTGTTTGGCCAAGTGCTGGACACAGTTCCTAAGTCCGATGATCATAACGATTGGGAGGGTTTATCATACCAAAATGGTAGGGTATGGTTGCAAGGACCTCACAAGGATGCTGCTAAATTCTTTTTGGACCTATCTGAAGAACAGATAACAAATTGGAGAAGAATCGCCAAACAAGATGGTCGCGTTGCAGCTACTAAAGAGGTGTTTGGTGTTTACACAGAAGGCAACAAAACGTTATATAATCAACCGGATGGTACTTTAATCGTCCTAGTGGATGAGGAAGGTAATGTTAACCAGGATATTACTTTGACACCTATACTAAGAAAAATTATTGACGAAACACCTGCTGCATTGCTACTATCCGAAGAGCAGTGGTATGCTGTTGAAACATATGAAGATTTCGATTTCATGCTAAACTCATTCAATCAATGGGGTCGTAAGGAACACGATTTAATCAAACAAGTGAGACCAGTTCAAGAATATATCCAGGACGTATATATGATTAGAAACCATAATCTAAAATTATCTGATCTGAACGAGACTGAACAATCGTTGATCAATGAGTTAAAGGAATATGAGTTTAATGATACGGAACATGAGTTGATGAAAGGCAGCGATAATCCAAATAACACTGAGGGGCAATTGGAAAAGATTGAAAAATCATTGGATACCATTGTCCAAAGGGTAATGGAATTGGATGACCAAGGCGAAACTGATGAAAATAAAGCTGAATTGAAGACACTTGAGGAAGAGCGTGACCGTCTACTTGCAGAACAAGACAAATTAGCATCCAATGGAGATAATGGAGGGCGCCTGATGGCTAGATCCGAGAAAAAGAAGATGTTAGTGAGAATACAAACTAAGGTTGAAAAACAAATGGAGATTCTTACCGATTTAATAAATAACAGACATTTTAAAGCCATGGAGGATGTCATCGCATGGAAGAATGATATTTCTCTCAAAGTGTGGGGATCAGAACTCCGCAGGAATGCATCTGGTGCAAAGAAAAATACTATCACTGAGACGGTTGCAGAAAGATTCGATGAAATAGTTGACCTAACATCCAGAATTGCTAGTCAATAATTATGCGATGCCATAATGGAAATGATATTCCCCACTGTAATTAGTTAATTATAAATGCCTTACTTTATCATGATGGACATGAAGATTTCTTAAAGTTGGCGTGGCTTTTTTATTTTATCAAGATGATACTCGCAATTGAAATATCAATTAAGAAACTATCGCATCTTGAATTTGTAATTTTAATATATCTAGTGTGACATTTTTATAATTTACACATCAAAATAACTAATAGTGCATATATAACAGATTACCATTTTTCTTAGAACAGCTTGGCATGCTTAAATCAAAACAAAAGATACCTTGAAATAAGTAATGGCATTCGTTTTGTTGTTGAATTCTTGCTCGTCTGTTGCAAAACGTTAATTAAAGGACATCAATATTATGACAGACTTCAGCCCAGATCTATTGAACCAGCCAGTTATACTTGACAATGGTTCTAGTGTTATCAAGGCTGGTTTTGCTGGCAGCCAACAGCCAGATGTTCTCGAATATGCATGGATTGGAAATCCACTTGCTGAGAGGTCAATGGTTACAGTAAGCAATAAAGAGACATATATTGGCAATTCAGCCTATGAAAGAAGAGCCACTCTTCATTTAGAATCACCATATTCAACCAATGCGATTATGTCGTGGGATCGACTGGAGGATTTATGGGACTATGTGTTACTGAATAAACTGGAGATTGAACAATTACAGGAACATCCAGTTGTTTTGACGAACTCTATGTCGACTAGCAAGAAGGAAGAAGAGAAGATGTGTGAGGTATTGTTCGAGAAGTTCTCGATACCAGCAATATACTGTTCTCGCGATCCGATAATGTCTTTATATGGGCTAGGTAGAACTACTGGATGCTCTGTTACTTGTGGGCATCGAGGCATAGGTATCACAACAGTTATTGATGGTATGATAGTTGGTGGGAGCTCCCAAATATCCAATACAGGCGGATCGGCTGTCACAAACACCATGCTTGATCTACTCCGACATAACCATCCTGAGTTAGAGAACGGTCAGAATGGTATAGAATTAATGAGAAGTATCAAAGAAAGATGCTGCGAGTTATCCAAAGATTTCTATAATGAAATTAGAGAATATGAATTGATTACCAGTAAAGCATCAAATAATAAATATCGACTACCAGACGGCAATATAATTGAGATTGGATCCGAAAGATTCGAAGCGCCAGAAATAATATTTAATCCACAAGCATACGGTTACTCAGAAATTCCTTTACAGAAAATGATTATTAATAGTATTAGTCGTGCTGGTATACTGCCACGTTCGCAACTTCTGGAGTCAATAGTACTTAGTGGTGGAAGCAGCTTAATAAAAGGATTCGGAGAAAGACTTACAAAAGAAATCCGTAAAGAGATTGATGGCAATCAAAAAATAATGTTAAATGCACCTCATGAACGCAGATTTTTACCATGGATAGGCGGATCGGTTTTGAGTGGTCTTTCTACAATGAAACTCCTCTGGAAGTCTAAAAGCGCCTACCGCGAAGATAAGCACTTCGATTTCAATACACTTTATAACAACCGGATGTAGGCATAGTGCGTCTCATAATTTAGTGTAGTGCAGTTATTCTGTGAAAGATATCTATATTGTTTGCGTAAAATGTACATAAAACTAGTAAGAGAAATGGGTGTTTGAACGTATTTAGATAGAGTATCAATTAGAAATGCTAATGTAAATAAAGTAAAGTATTAAAAGAAATAAACAGAATTGATACTATAATGTTCCAATCTGTTATAATTGAAATAAAGAAATGGTGAAAATAAAAAAACAGTAAACGTTGGACTTAATGGATTTAAGGTATGATTCTTTTTTTTTCATGGCTGAGATTAGATACAGTAGTATCTGTCACCGAAGTCACCTAGACCTGGAACCAAGTACTTCTGCTCATTCAAACCCTTGTCAATGGCACCAGTAACAATCTTAACATCTGGGAATTGAGCATGATATCTGTCAATACCATCCTTGCTGCAAATCAAGTTCAAGAAGTATATTCTTTCTGGCTTGACACCTCTTTTGATAAGGACATCGGTAGCCATCATAGCACTACCACCAGTGGCTAACATTGGGTCTAGCAAGAAAACGTATCTGTCAGCGATGTCCTCTGGCAACTTCTCGTAGAATAGTTTAGGAAGAGCGGTTTCTTCGTCTCTTTGAATTAGAATCTTACCAATTCTAACTGATCTGCAACAGTCTCTGAGACCTTGTTCCATGGATTCACCAGCTCTGACTATGGAAACACCACAGATCTTACCCATAAAGCCAACACCATTGAAGACCTCACTAGTGTGGGTATCAACGTCCTTGTTCTCAACAGGCAAGTGGTTTAGACCTTCCTCTACCAACAATCTGATGATTCTGTCGGAGTAGAAAATGAAGTCAGGCCTAGTGGTGTTCTTGTCTCTGATAATAGTGTAAAGACCCAACAATTGGTTGGTCTGAGGTAGCAAGTAAACGTTCTTAAATGGTTCAGAAGACATAGTTGATGTTCTTATATATTTTTATGCTTTTTAGTTGCGTATTGATTATATTGCGATACCAGCTCACAAAAAATACGCTATCCTTAAAAATATCAATTGTACCAAAAACAAAACGATACAATAGTGTCAAAGCAAAATAATAGAAAGTTCGACTAATTCGATTGCTTATATATGTTCCAGGATCAACTGTGCATTAATACATGAAAGTAAATTGTTACTATGCTGCTATTACTGTCCTACAGCTCATCTCATCGCAAGGTGAAATTTTTCAGGGAAAAAGGCAAGAATCACCTGAAAATCATAATCTCTGCAGTGCTTTCTGTGGAATACTGACTGGAAAATTTTTTGAATTGAAAAGGGAAGATAATGTATCACGTATTACGTAAATACGGGGGTTTCCGGGAATTTGCCTTGATCTCCGACGGAGAAAGCACTGAGGATACAGATTGTCCGTCGGAGAATTGCTTCCAATGCACAGAATAGTATTTGAACAAAGTTTATATAGTTTGTTGTGGTGAGTGTCAGGGCTTGTGGGTACTTTTTGGAGATTATTAGATTTATAATACAATTACGCTTATGTAGTGCAGTAGCAATAGCACGACAATACATACGTTACATAGTCTTATGATTCTATTTTTGCTTTTCTTCATCGGGTATCTACAATTAGTAAGTCAAGTTGTTACTTGTTTCTGAACTGATCATCACCTGGATGGTCCTGCCATCGACCAAAGCACCATGGAATAGTTTTCGTACACGTTCCAGTTCCTCGATGGTGGCTTTCTTCAGCCAGACATGAGCAGTCGCCGAGCCTGAGGGCAAATCACGCACCTTCACGCGCTTGATGGAAACGTTCGCCAGGTTTTCCAATATCTTTTGTAAGTTCCTCTGATTTACACCCAGGGTCAAGTTGTACAACACTAATGACTTGTCAGACGCATCAGTGTTCGTGGAGATGACTAAAGTGTTGCCAGTACCAACTGGGAAAGTAGGTATATTAGTTGGTGTAATTACATTTGGCTTGCTCTTCATTTTCTTTTGCGCCTTGCTAGTTGATTGCTTTGGCTTGGTTGGAACTTTCACGCTATTAGCCTTCGCAGACCGGATACTCTTCTTCACTTCACGCTTACCCTTGACAACGTCTCTGGGAGAGTTGCCAGCGGCCCTCAATAGCACGCCAATATCGTCAGCCTTCACTAATTTACCATTGACTACGGTGAAACCAGCACTGCCGGCCTTCTTGGGGCCAGTAGGCGTGGGACCAGGAATGGCACGCTTACGGTTAACACCAGCGCCATTCACCTTGCCAATCCTGTCAATAAGACTCTTGCCAGCATACTTGCCACTATCTTTCCTAGCCATTTCTCTAGTCAAAGTCAATGCTTGTGCTTTCCTGATGATATCCAATAGCCACCGCGTAACCAATGGTAATTATTTGTTTAAGCTGCTCTGAACTATACCCTTGATTCGTAGTTGTGGTAACTAAGAGATTTGCCTGGGCTGTTCCTCAAATATGAACGCCGAAGATCGAAGTTAGTTTGTACGTTTTACATGTGATTTACGTATGATAGTATACACACTCAGGACGAAGTAATCATGTGATCTGATAAGGGAATTCCGAATCGGCATTTCAGGTTTCTGTTGGAAGAAAGAGAAAATTCCCTGATCTGGAAACAGGTGAGCGGTATTTAATGGTGATAATTTCCTATTACAGTAATACAATACTTAGATAGGAAAGTAGACAGCAGGGCCGATAAGGAATACCCAGTAATCGGCAGCCGATAAGGATGGAGTACTTGTAGTCTGCTTTCGAAGTGAAAAAAAAATCAAATTCAAAAGTTGAAAAAACTTCAAGAATAATAAGCTCACTTGCACTGTGGGTGTAAACGATATAGTTATACATGAGATCACATATTGGTTGCAAATTGGATACTCTTGTAGACAAGACAGCATCGCCTCCGCAACGATAACTTCCTTAGGTGCTCTTTTTCTTCAAGAATTTTTTTTGAGTGATTTTTTGATGAGAACAAAGGGCAAATCCAAATACAGGGAAGGAACATTGCTTTTGGATTCAGTAACTTGAATGCAGGTAGAGGGGCTGTCACAGTGTACAAAATCATTGGACAGGAGTAGACTAGAGAAACAAGGAGCTAGGCAGTTTTTGAAACTCGTTCTACTCTCTGTCTCTCTCTTCTGTGGGAAGTGATGTCTTTGTAGCTTACGGTTAGCTGAATAATAGTATATATATAAACTTGTAGAATAGGGACTCTATCGTCGCATTGCTAGTGCCAGAGCCAAAGCAAGCGTTTACTACAACTGTAAAATACGAATGTCTGGTGTGCCTATGAGTGTGAGTGGTACTAACCATCCACAGGATGTACCAAAGGAAGAAGAAGGTATCTTGAACTATTTGCTCGAAGTCAGGTCCTTCCTGTCAAAACTGAAGAAGAATAGAACACAGTACTTAAACTCGAAGGATGTGCTGAACACTTACCAAGAAGTGCTAACTAGAGTCAGGGAACTGGACGGAATAAGGAAGAGCAGCACAGATGTCACTCGCCGTCCCACTTGTGCTACTACATTGATTCACGACACCGATATGCACAACCGTGTTGACTCTGTTCTGGATGATGTGTTCCAGTTATTGTCCCTGTGCTTCTTAACAGTTGGCCTGAAAAACTCTGCACCAGCTACCTACGCATCTTTATCCACTGTCCAATGTCTGTTGGAGCATCTTTGCGAGTCAAATGTCTTCACCCACCATGATTTAAGACCTATAAAGGAGAGATTGGATGAGATTTCCAAGATCGTTGAGAAGAGCGTTGAGTCCCGTCCTGAAGATGAAGTCGCTGAATTCAAGGAGATTGATACTGAGAGAAACAAGAATAGAATCGAGCAGGACTTGCTTTTAAAGGCCAAATTACAACACTGTATTGATGAATACAACAAGCTAGAGTCCAAGCTGGAAGAAATTCCACCTGATTTGTCAGACATTATGGAGAGATTATTTAAAGTCAGAAGAGGTTTACTTTCACTTGCCGCATCTTCCAAGAAGAATATTCCAGATGAGAATTACAAAGAACCTGCCAAGTTGGACGATTCAAAGCATGTACTATCTCAGGAATACTTGAGTAATAGCCTTGAGAAATACAAGAAAGAGGTTGCCAAGATGGAGGCTATGAGAGATGAAAACGGGCAATTCGTCTCGAAATCGACAGGCAAAGCTGAACAAAGAGGTCAAAACATTCTAAATGGCTTGTTAGATGATTGTAATGATTTAATTAATGACTTATCGCACCAAACAAATGGTGGACTGACACTCGATCCTTATCTGCAACCAATTTACGAGAAACTAATAGACATAAAGACCACTTTGGAAAATCTAATGATCACTCGGAGATGGACTTTAAGAGAAACTGATTTGTTTACTTATCAGAAACAGCTAACTGAGATAGATAACATGAGGGTACATGGAAAATTTCCAACAAAGTCCCCAGATTCTAAAGGTCAGTCAATTATACTGTATCTATTGAGAAGATGCTATGCCATAATATATAAACTGCTAGAGAGTTCAGAACCTGTGTCGGAATCCTTACAGCCAGTTCACAATCAACTCTCTACTGTCCGTCGTTGCCTCTTAGAATTAAAAAGAATGGGAGGCGTCAACAATGAAAGAGAATTGTATCCATATCAAATGAAACTTGCCTCTCTAGATAACTTGCGTAAGGATGGTAAGTTTTATGACTCCGACGGTAACATACCAGAAGGTCAAGGTATATTAAATGCCCTATTGGCTGGATGTTTCGATATTCTACATGAGCTAAAGGTTGAGGCAGAAGAAAGAGAGGATGAGGAGGATGAGGATGAGGAAGAGGATGAGGATGATAATGTTTCCCATGACAGAAATCATGACGAGGAATATTTGTGAATAGGTTTTAACTTGTAGCTTTTTTATTATGGACGAAATTTACATATGCTTGTAAACATATACTTTACTTCAACGCTATCTATCTATGCTATATAAGTTAAATTGAAAACTTGAAGTTATTTTAAACTCATTAACTCTGTAGAGCCCCTTTGTAATATAACGTGGATTTTATTCAAATAAAAATGTATGTACTTTTTAAATGGATTCAAAGAATAACTAGATTGCTAGTTCTAATGCAAGATTAATTGAATGAATGCAAAAAATTATAAAAATATTATATATTCGGGAAATTTCACAACAAAAAAAGATTCAATGGCATGATTAATTCCTGATAACAAATTAGCATTCCTTATCTGGAAGTATCAAAATTATGAGCTTATGGAAAAGTGAATTTGTGTATTTTCAGTTAATTCGAATTGAAAGATATGCCAGCACACCAATTGGTTTTGTTAATTAAAAAAAGATTTAATCGAAACGAAATGCTAATAGAGATGCTAGAATCTCCTAGCTTTGGCTCGTAGCCCCGACTAGAAATAACCCAGGCACAAGATTCACATCAGTCCTAAACAGCATGTTGTCAGAACGTAATGACCAAGATTTATCCTTGCTGGTGAAGAAGTTAGTTCCAATTTTATTGAAGTCTAATACAGTTGAAGTTGTATTTTGAGGATTTATAGCTGCAAAAATTGACCTGTCGATATTTTTAACTGGTTCTGAAATATTGAATAGATAATACTTCTCGTTCATCAAGTCATCTGTCCTGGTCACAATGTTGTCATAGATGTCCAGCATCACCCATTCTTCAATGATCCGAACTTCTGTCGGATCCATGGATTCTGTGACATTCTTCCAAAGTTTCCTTTCATAATTAAACATGAATGCATCTTTCCCAGGAGAGCTAATATGAGGTGCCACATTTCTTCTGAGCTCTCTTAACAACTTGGTTTTTAGAATAGGTGTTAACTTGGAGTATAAAATTCCCAACTCTTTGACACGGTACGATGTTAGATCAAATGAAGCAAATTGCAAAGCTAGCAGATCGTCATCATGAGATTTGACCATATTTGCGTACATTGTTTTTACATCAGATAGGCTTAACCCCAAAAACTGCTTTACGATATTTGGAGGCAGGCTCTTTATGATACTTTTGAGGTTTGCATACCAATGGTGGATGTTGGCATATTTTCTAATAGCATTATAGGTAAGCCAGGATCTAAATTCAGGAATAAAAGCGTTTTGTTGAAAAACTGTAAACTCATATTGAGCGGGTACTCTATATTCGTGTCGCAACAGGTCCACATAGCGATTCGGTATTAGCGCAGGGACGCTGTGAAATAAAGTATTTCTTAATGGTGAAAGTTCACTTAGTAATGAGAAATGTTCATTTTTACAGTTGTAGGCCTTCATCAGTTTATTAAATTCTAATCTTTGTGCTGGGTTGAGTTTCCTGGGAGCCCATCCATTACCCTTAGAGTCTTTGATTTCCCGTTCTGCATTTTCCTTCAAAGTTCTAAGTTCGGCTTTTGAAAATTGTTCTTTGAAGGCAGTTGAATAATTGTATAGTTGAAGTGGAGTCATTAAGCCTAATGGTATTTGTTTTAAGGACTCAAGATCGGTAACTGGTTCTTCTTTTGGCTCTACTATAATGTTTTGATCTGATATCATATGACCAATTTGCAACTTGAGTTTATCTGAGATTCGGCTATAAGAAACACTTAGACCCGTTAAATCAATGTACATACCTGTATCAATATCAATAACTCTTGCATCGATATTACCATGTCCGTGACCATGAGAACGAGTAACGAGAGAGCTACCGACATCGATCATATATCTACCATTCCCCTCCCTTGGATCTTCTAGAACAAGAGATTGGTTGAAGTATTGTGCAAGCAAATGCAAATGTCTGATAGGCATTTGTAAATCAAAATCATTATCCCATGGGAAAGTCATACCGTTGTACATATAACCATACAGTGTACCGTGAGATAGCCAACTAACTAGACCGTTTGCGATGGCAAATTTCTGAAAGGTTCTGATCATCGAATTCAATCTCAGGGCGTACTCATGAGTATCATGAATTAGATTATCTCCGTAGAAAAACCGCCTATCACGGTGATGTCCCAGACCATTGTATTGCAAGACCCCTCTGGCTTCTGCAAAATATTTCGGTTGTAGGACTGCTGGAGTATTGAGTGAAAATTTAAGGGAATCTAGGTACATTGAATCCTGTTTAGTTGCCATACCTTCTCTTTCTAATTCTTCTAGTTCAGATATTTTGGACTTAACATCGAAGTCAAAATCTTCCTCTTTCAACTCAATGAATTCGTCATGTTGAAGTGCATGTTTATTGGTACCAGGGATCTTGACTTTGTATTTCTGTATCCTATCATCGTTTACAAATTTCTCAAATAGTTCTATATGATCAAATTCAACGTCTATATCATTAGGATCTTGTTGCCATTTTGCCTTCTTCATCTGTTCTATTTTCTCTTCAGTTCTATTATTCACAAAATTTTGTAGCATACCATTCTGTGCCAAATTTAATCTACTAGTTTGATTGATTGGTATCTGGAATGAATTGTTCATACCATCTAGTATCGTTATGGACAATGGAGGCTGTAAAGTAGACCACATGTAGATTCTGGCTTGTAATTGGAACACTTCGGGTCTTAGATTGTCCCAAGGCTTCTTAATGTAGAAAGGAGGCTGCATTCTTGAGAATACATCTTGTGTTAGATCGACACCAGCTAAGGTAGAGCTATTTACACCGAAATGTTTCCCAATGTTGAAGGGCTCGCAGTAATCGCTTATCTTGTTTCTTCTGTGGAAGTCTGCTTTCTTTCTTTCCATCTTGTACCAAGATGCCTGCGAGTATTTCTTCCTATCGTAACTGAACAATGGCTCGCCGTTCTCTTCCTCGATCATCTCAATGTACTCTCTGTCAAAGGCGGACTCCAGGACGAAGTTGCAAGGCAAGGACGACACGGAGGCCGCAAGCATGTTATTCACTTCATGGAAGTCTGTCCAGTCATACCACGAAAACTGCACTTGTTCACCATCGTCTTCGTAGTCATCCGTCGCGGTGCTCAAGAAATGGTGCAAGTACACAGACCACGTCATCCTGGGATCAAAGTCGTAAAAGCCCAGGTTGCTTATCGCTGGAATGGGCTCTCCCTTCTTGGGGCCTGCGCTGTATCGCAGCAGGTTCTTCTTCAAAGTGTACTTGTCCATCCACTTGGGGGAAGTGTCGAACTTGTACTTGTAGTATATTCTGCGTGCGAGGTCCAGCAACTTCCCCGAGTTGCTTCGCACAGTGTCTGCTTTAGTGGAGTGGAAGTCCTCCACCACATTGTTGGGGAACTTGGTATAAGCGGTGGTGTCATGGGACACATCCGCTTTGCTCAGCACGGAGTCCGCCGGGAGTGCGGTAGAAGTATCTGAGCGGTAGTTGTACAAGTTGCTGTATGCGTGATGGTAGTTGTAGTACCCAAGACACACCATCACCATCAGGCCCACTACAACCTTGGCTGCAACAGTATTCGTGAGCATAATCAGAGGATTTTAATATTCTGATAGGTTATCGGAGTGGTACTATTAGAAATGCAAAATGCAATTGGTTTTGTTCTCAAGATTGTTGTAAAAAGTGTTTGGCGGCTAGATCTACAGATCTGTTTTAGAAAGAGGAATGGGCGGCTAAAAGGGGAATTTCTGGTGATTCGCCCTGGTATTTATAGGAATGGGAGAAGGGGTAGAATTTTGAAGAAATGGCGAAAAAAAAAGAAAGCCAAGAGTGCACAGTCGCTGATCTAGAGTATGCAGTAATTTTTACTTTTTTTTTTCAAAGTGTGGACTTAGTGGTAATCGCAGAGCAAGGAATTGGGTGCAGTAGTTTCTGTGGGATAGGCATTTCTCTATTTACTAATAATCAAATTCACTATCCTCTTGGGTACTTTATCAGAGAACTTGGGCAGCATTGTATCGGACGTACGATGTTTTCTGACATGGTGAAAAATGGAAAAGGCAGGGAGACAGAAGGTTACAAGATCACTATAATAGAGAGTACAGAGGTAGGGGGGGGAGTTGAACTGATTATTGTGCGCTGGTTTCTGTGAAAATACGTATAAAAACTTTCTACTTTAGAAATTCCCTTTTTTCCGCAACCTAGATAAGGCCTGCGGGGTAATCTCTGTGGCGATGGTGACTATGGTATGGTCTGAGCAATGGGGGGGGAGATGAGCCTAAAGGCATGTAAAGTGGCTCTTGTAAGGAAAGAAGTGCCGTAGTGTGACAGGGATCGCAAGCTTTGTCTTCCGTTTTTGTCATTGTGTTGCAAGACAGGTCACAGAAAACAGGCAGTGAGGAGGGTCAAGGGATGGTGGCATTTTCTTTTTACTTGTACTGCATAATACTGGGACAAAGGGAAGGGAAGATCTTGCTTTTGCCAGTACGTAGCCTTCCATTGTTTCTCTGTAGGCAAAGAGGGGTCCACTGTTTCTACGTGGCACAGCATCACAGAATGACATTTACTTGAGATCTGTGATGCCACTGCGGCTATGTTCCCGCAATACAGAGCGAGGGGGGTGAGAGAGGGATGAGGGTTGGTACTTGGTACTATACGTTGTTGCGGACATATCTGGTAGTACAGTGCACAGTTATTCCGAGATGCACTTCAGCAGTAAGCAGGCATAAAGCTATAGGAGTTATACGCAAAAAAGAAAAATATCCCATCGGGCTCATCAGGCTCCTCAGGCTCATCACCATTACGGTACTGTGGGGAGGCTGATAGATTGTCATACTGCAATGTCTATTTATAGTTTAAGTAGTTTTGTAACAAAAAAAAAGCTTGGCAAATTACTAATGTTCCAGACAGCTCATAAGAGCATTCGGAGTGGGAGTGGAACGTATTTGTTCTTTGTCATAACTGAATGTATTAGTGCATGCTATAAAAAAATTAATATAAATAGAGAAATAGATACAGAAGAGAAAATAAAAAAAGAAAAAAGAAAAAATGGCAGTGCGATATTATGAAATGAAAAAGAAAAGGAAAACGTTTTTAGAAAAAAAAAACTTAAAAATAAAAACTATCTATATCTGGAATGCACTACCTGGTACTTCCATGTGGTGGTGCACAACCTTTTTCTTTCTGCCTGCAGTTCCTGTACTTGTTGCATTAGAGTGTATTGATCTGTTGCTTGGGTCTCTTCTGGGTATAGGAGCCGTAGCTGCTCCTGAAACGGAGCCCGATATGGATGCCGTAATGGACGCCGATATGGACGCCGATATGGATCCGGCAATTGACCCCGTTTCCGTTATCTCTGCACCCTGTTGCGTAGTAGGATCGGCCGTCGTGGCTTTCGTATTTACATTGTCGTTATCAGTAGTTGTTGCATTCTCTTTAGATGCGAATTCGTTGGTGTCGACAGCACTGGTCGGCACTGTCTGGGCTTTTTCATTGTCAGCCTCTGCAGTAGTATTCGTCTCTTGTTCGTGATCACGTTCTTCTTTGGCCTCCTCATCTAATGTGAACAGCGGCGTAGTTGCAGCTTTCTTCATTGGTGACTCAGCGATATCAACCATTGATCTAGGCTTGTGCAATTCTCTGATGCTTGCTGGCTTGGGTGTCTCCACTGACTCGTCAGTGGTATGTGTACCAGCTGGGTTTTCGGAGTCGGAGTGCAAGCCACCGTTGGTATCGGTACCTACCATAGGGGAGGGGATCGGGTGTGCGTCAGCTGCATTGACCAAATTGATACCTTCTGAGCTCGTCTTCTTAATTTGTGGGTGTCTTACCAAATTGACATCGTTGACGTCAACACAGGTCTCAACCGATTGAAACCATGGGTCGTTGAATAAGTCTTCCATAGTATAACGAGTCTCAGGGTCAGGGTCAGCAAGCCTCCAAGCCACTCTGCTCGCATCGGCATTCTTAAATCTGCGCGCAAGCATGTACTCACTTCCGGGGCCGGGCTTGTAAGTGCCCTTTTGTCTGAAGTTCTTGTTCTGGTACCGTATGAAGTTGTTGTAAGAGTTCTCATATTCTCTGAACTTGGGGTCCATGTTGCAGGATTCGAAGAAAGGTATGATATTGTTGATTAAAGTAATAAATATTATTCCGAGTGAGTAACAGTCTAGTTTCAAAGGGTCGTAAGGTTTCTGCATCGATGTTGGGTATTTCTTTTTGGCATCCCAGTACATGACCTCCGGTGGTGCGTATGGTGGGGAGCCGATCATTCCTGCATTCTGTTTCACCTCGATGGTTCCGTCTTCGTTCTCTTTATGGTACCAATCCGAGATACCGAAATCTGTTAGTTTACAGACACCGTCTTTGGACAAAAGCACGTTCTCTGGCTTCAAGTCTCTGTGAGCGATCCCGTTATCGTGGCAAAACTTGACGCCTTGTGCGACTTGCTTGAACAAGCAGAATTTTTCATGAAGGGGAACGTTTTTCCATCCTGACTTCTCCATAAGTTGGAACAAGTCCTTGGAACCCAATTCCATGATGAAGCCCCAACCTCTGGTAGTATAAATAGTCGTAGGCACCTTGACCAAATAGAAGGTTGATGTTATATGAATGTTATTACTGAGTTGTTTGGCGATGATGAACTCCTTCGAGCATCTCTTGTAGAATTTTTCTGGGGTTTCATCATAGATCATGTTTAGCTTCTTCAAAGCGTAAACATCTTTCGAGCGGTAGTTGGACCTGACGATTCTCACTTCACTGGACCCACCGGACCCGATGGTCTTGTTGTCCTTATCGAAGCTGAAATTGTCAGACAAGTGTATGCTGACTTGCTTGATATCGTCCGGCAAAAACTCGTTGGGGTCAGCGATGGGCAACGGCAGCATCCTGATCTTGTTATCACCGTCGTGCATATAGAAGCTCAGGTCTGTGTTGTTGTTGGTAGACGAGGCGGACCCGCTCGAGATGTGTGAGCCGGACCCATGCCTACTGTAAGAGGACCCTCTCACCGACGACTGCGTCTCCGTAGGCCTGTTGTTTATCCCATATGGGTTGTACACCATATGCTGTGAGTTCGTAGGCCCGTTGTGAGTGTGACTCGCCGACGATATCGTCCCGTTCTTGTTCCTGAAGGGGTTAGAGTTGTGTGCAGTGAGCGTGCTCAATTGCTTAGAAGACTTCACCATAGTTGGAGTTACACCAGTGCTTCTCCTGGTCATTTGTCTGGGAGCCGGCGAGGCCGAGGGGATACCGGTGACACCATTTCTAAGTGGATGCGGGGTGTTGGTGGAGGCGCTCCTGGAAATGTGGGCCGAGGTATGCGCTTTCGTAAGCTTCTTAGTTGGAACGGGTGCTGGGGCAGCGGCAGGTGTAGAGTCGTTGTTACCTCTCAGCTTGTTGCTGAACAACTTAAACATCGAAGAACTCTTGTGAGGAGTCTTTTCGGTAGCCACTGTCATCGCAAGATATTTGTTATCAGGATAGCAATCTCTCAAGAGCTGAATACCCTTTACAACAAGGGACTTCTAGATACAGGCTAAGTTTGATCTTCCTTTTTAAGATGCGATGAGGTTTCCAATACAAGAACTATCCCATTATTATTATATATGAGTGATAAGCAAAAACAAATTTTTTTGCGCAAGTCCTTCCTACAACACAGAAAAAAGGGAAGGGATCAGCGAAGTCTCCCAAGGTCTCAAGTGAAGTCTCAAGCGAAGTCTTAAAAGAGAGCTCCCAAAGCAGATAGTGTCAGCCAGCGTAGCATGCACTGCAAGCACTGCAAGTACAGCAAGTACAGCAAACGTAGAGGGTGTTACCAATTTTGTCATGAAAGATAAAAACAATGAACTTGTTACAGGAAAGGATTTTAGCTTTCGCAAAGAGAGGGAGGGCAGTACCCAACTGTGTAGTTGTATCTTCACGCACAGAGAATAGCGCGGGGGGGGGGGGAGGTTCGTCCTTTCCTGTTTGTATCTCGCACGCTGATTGGGGAACACCGGAACACCCATTCCCGCAGCGTGCACACACTGCACTGTGCGAACGGAAGGAAGAGCAAATAATGGGGGCCGGGTAATTGGTTAAAATGACGTATTTTCATCTCTATCTTTCTTTCTTTTAGCTCTTTCGACTTTTGATCTTTGTCTTGTAGTAATATTGTAGTAATGCAAAGGCTTTGTACGCATAATTCTGTTTGGAGTAAAAAAGCGAAAGATCTGTGTTGATTGGGTAAACGTGGGGACTTGGAACTAGAATTAGACAGGTGGAGTTTATTTAGGACTACATAAGCGAGAGTTTCGTGCCGATGTCAGCGGGGTCGGTGTGTGGGGCAGGCATCTCGCCCGTGCGGTCGCTCGCGAAATTCGCGTACACAGTGCGGAGCCGTGCTAATTCCGTAGCGGACACGCTCGGTTTTGTCTCTTGCAGTGCCTCTTGCAAATCAGCCGCCTGGATATCAAGATACTGTGCGCTATTTTCACTGCTTCCACTGGTCCCATTGGGATAGTCACTCACGGCCTCGTACCCCTTTCTGCCCGCGACAATCTTACGGATCTGATCTGCAGTGATCGTGGTGTCATTCCCAGGGAGCACAACGTATTCCATGTGGTCTGTGGCCTTCTGCTCCGCTGTAGGCGTGGTGCTCACATGTGCGAGCTGCCTCTGCACAGCCTTTAAGTACGCATTGTAGCACAGCGATTGCAGGTCGGCACCCGAGAAGCCCCGGGTGCCGCGTGCAATCTCTGCGAGGTCAACGTCAGCGGCTACGCGGAGCTGCGTGGCCCCGCCGGGCTGTTCCCGAGTGATCGCACGCAGGATGTCCAACCGCGCTGACTCATCGGGCATGTCGCAGAGCACACTGCGGTCCAGTCTGCCGGGTCTCAGCAGCGCTGCATCGATCAGGTCAGGGCGGCTGGTCGCCGCCAGCACGTACACACCCTCGAGGCCCTCCGCACCGTCCATTTGCGTAAGCAGCTGGTTCACCACACGGTCAGTGACACCAGTGGAGTCGTGGCCACGCTTGGGTGCTATGGCATCGAACTCGTCAAAGAACAGTACGCAAGGGCGCACGCTCTGCGCACGCTCAAACAGCTCACGGACGTTCTGCTCGCTCGCACCAATGTACTTGTCCAGGATCTCAGGCCCCTTCACAGAGATGAAGTTTAGACCACACTGGTGTGCCACAGCACCCGCTAGTAGCGTCTTACCGCAGCCCGGGTACCCGTACAGTAGTAACCCCGACCGTAGCCTCAAGGGGCACTTGGCAAACACGGGCGCGTACCGCGTGGGCCACTCTAACGTCTCCAGCAAGATCTGCTTGGCCTCTTGTAACGCACCGATGCTGTCCCAGCGTACCCCGGTGCCCTTCGTCAATTGCACACCTCTTAGCGACGACGGCGTGAAGTCTTTGACACACGAATCGAGCACCACTTGGTCTACCAGGCCAGAGCCGTCCTGTGACAATCGCTGTGCCATCACTGTTCTGTAGTACAGCATCTCGCTGAACATCTTTAGGTCACGAACTGAGAACCCTTCGGTCTCGGCAGCAATGTCGGCCCAGTCTAACCTAGAATCCAAGCATAGTCCATAGGCGCTGGTATTGCCCTCACCATGTGTACCACAGAATCCTTGTAGATACATCGCCCTTTGGTCCCGGTTTGGTGCCTTTAGTGAATATGTTTCACAGACAAAGTGGGTGTCGAAGAACATGGCGTCCAGAGAGTATTTCTTAGCGGCACCCAGCACAACTCGGACACACCCTCGCGACTTTGTGTTCATGTGGGTTAGCGTCTCCACCAGGTACACAAGCGTTTGTCTCGCCACATTGCCAAGGCTATGTGGACTTTGCATTTGTGCCTGTTGCTGTGCGTCATCGCTCTTGGTGGTGGGAAACACAGAATCCGCATTGTCCATCAGTATCACCGCCGGTTGCGTCCAATAGCAGCTGCTAATAATGCCACCCCAAAACCTGCGTAACTTCTCAAACGACGAATACTTGAGTAAATCATTACAATCTATATACATGACATTCAGTTGGTTCTGTGTGGCGAGACGGCGTTGCAAGTACTTGAAAAGCATTGTCTTGCCCATTCCAGATTCCCCTTCTACTAAGAATGCAGGTGCGGGATTCAGAGGCGCGAGCAACTGCTCCTCTAGTACCTCTAACACAGATTGGATAGGCTCAACGTTAATATCTCCAAAATCATGTAACTGCGAAAAATGGAGCACATCCGGAGGCAAGGATATATCCTTAGGCTCAGAGTTCAAATATAAAAACTTCTCTAAAGGGTGGCTCAAGTCCTTGAGATCCACAACAGGCACTTTTTCACCGTTATTTGATTTGATCTCAAGTACACATTGTTGCTTAGTTAACACCAAGTCTGTAGCGATTAATGAGCCCTTTAATTGGTCCAGTAGTTGTGATATCTCCGATTTCTTCTTACTCTCCGAGGTATGGTGATGTTGATTAGAGCCAAAAGGTCTAAATATCAAAGTAATATCTTCAGGACTGGATGCTACTTGAACATTAATGGTATTTATCCACAATTCAAATAGCTCGTTGTTGGCAGCAGTTAATGCAAGGCATTGCCACACTAAAGGCGCTATCAGTACATGTTCTTGAGCAACCAAATCGCTATAACAAACTCTTACTGGGATTTGTCTCAAGTACGGGTCTTTATTCTTGACGTGTAACTTTCTTTTAACTGATATACAGCCGTACTCACTCTCCTTCTCAGGTTCACCTCGAATTATCACTGTGAGTCCCTCTAGGTTCTCCTGTTGTTCACATAATCGACTTTTAACCAACCTCTTGCATTTTTCGGGCACACTATTCTTTAGTTTCTGTTTTGATTTTGTGTTTAATTTAGGTGCCACAACTACCAATGTACCATCTGTTAGTTTAACTGTCTTTACATTTTCAGGTACTATCCTTGTGACTTTGAATGTAGCTATCATACTATCGAGGTAGCATATGAATGGTTTCTGTAGAGTCACTGCACGAGTCTGGAAGAGAATACTGTCCTGAATCAACCGACTATTCCCTTCAATTATATCCCAGTCATAGGATGAATTTGGCTCCAAGTGCACTTCAATGGCGACATCTTCATCAGTAAACTTGGCTATGCTAGTAGTTATGATCTGGCCCGGCTTCAGCGAGTACAGCTTCGCCAGCGAAGCATTGATCTCAACAGTACCATTAGTAGTAGTTTCGAAACCATCCCACCCAAGAGTCAACAGCTCGCTGCCATGCAGTTTTACCTTAACATCCTGCACCTGGATGTTCGCCGCCTCAACAGCATCAACCAATTCAATCGGTAATCGCACAAAGTTACCCTTGACATCATGGCTATAGACCACTTTAGTTTCAGCTTCCATTTGCTATGTTATTGTTTGTACTAAACCACTTGGATTGCAATTTTAAGTCGTCAAGTTGTGTAGTCATCCTCTTTAAATAGTGTGTGTGTCTGTGTTACAAAGGTTTGTATATCCAATCCCAAAAAAAAGCTGGGGCGGGTGATAAATTAATTAACTCCGAAATATGATCTGTCAATTTTAGTTGACTTCAGCAGCATATGGAAAGGTAGTTTTGGTAATTTAATAGGCTCTGATTCACAAGATAAGATAATTGTGAATACAGTAGGGTCGTTATTATAGTACTGGGGCTCATAATACAACTTTCCAATTGCAGTATTCCAAGAATATTCGAGGAAATGGAAGGGAGACCACACCTAGAATGTCAATTGGCCACTATCCCAGACAACTGTTGAACATTATCCGTTACATCACCAAGTTGAAAAGAGCCAATGTCTGATTTATGCAGCTAGCTTCCACGTCGCCCATCTGTAAGTACTAGCAGATATACCAGCACAGACAGAGGGGCCGGCGGATACTTTGGTCTAAGTGGTAGTGTCATACGTATATCCTCATGTGATTTGTTCACGTATGGTATTACTATTTAGTATACGCGTAATTTTCTTCTTTGGGCAAATTGGGTGCAGTGCTACGGGTGTTTCTGGGAAGGCAACTGAGATGCCTTCTGAAAAAATGTATTAAATTTAGAGTGCGGAAGTGGTTGTGCGGAGGTTTCTGTTTATATCTAACCTTGAAAAAAAAAAGTTTCAAAGAAACAACACCAACAAGCAAGGACAGCTTCTAGGACGCATGCAGACAATAGTATTTAATGAATAAACATTGCATTAGTTTCATATTTGAAGGTTGTTTTATGTTTTAGGATTGGTATTAGTAAAGCATAGTAGATAAAACAGCCCAACTCAAAAAAAAAAAAACAATGTCTGAATTGAAGTCTAGGATCGGTAACAGTGGGTCTATCGCCAACTCTGGACCTGTGTCCATTCTGTGTTACTGTGCGTCTTCTATTCTTATGACTGTCACAAACAAGTTTGTGGTGAACACTGATGGTTTCAACATGTTTTTTGTTATGTTGTTCGCACAATCTCTTGTGTGTACTATGTGTTTGATGGTTCTAAAGATGTTTGGTTACGCCAAGTACCGTCCTTTGAACTTAATCGATGTTAAAAACTGGTTGCCAATCTCCTTTTTGCTGGTGTTTATGATCTTCACTTCCGCAAAGGCCTTGAAGTACATGCCAGTTCCTATTTACACTATTTTCAAGAACTTGACCATTATCCTAATTGCTTATGGTGAGGTTCTTTTCTTCGGTGGCTCTGTTACCCCAATGGAATTGAGCTCTTTCATTCTAATGGTCTTGTCCTCTGTGGTCGCTTCCTTAGGTGACCAACAAGCTGCAAAGATAGCACAACCATTGGCTAACAACTCTATTCTATCCCCAGAATACTACTGGATGTTCTTGAACTGTATCTGTTCTGCATCTTTCGTTTTGATCATGAGAAAGAGAATCAAGTTGACAAACTTCAAGGATTACGACACCATGTTCTACAATAACGCTTTGGCTCTACCAATCCTTTTGGGTTTCTCCTTCCTAAGTGAAGACTGGTCCTCAGAGAACTTGGCCCAAAACTTTAGCGGTGAGTCATTGTCGGCAATGATCATTTCCGGTATGACCTCCGTCGGTATCTCCTACTGTTCCGGTTGGTGTGTTCGTGCAACTTCTTCTACCACTTACTCTATGGTTGGTGCTTTGAACAAGTTGCCAATCGCCCTTGCTGGTTTGATCTTCTTCGACGCTCCAAGAAACTTCCTATCCATCATGTCCATCTTCATTGGTTTCGCTTCTGGTCTATTATACGCCGTCGCTAAACAAAAGAAGGTCCAAAAGAACTGAGAATAAATGGCCATACTTTAATTCATATTTCTTAATTCCAAATTGTTATGGATGTTGTACCATTACATGGGTTTTTTTTTCCTAATTATATCAGGCAGCTGGTGGTCTATTAAATATCAAGCCTCTCTGCTTCAATTCCAACATAAGTTATAGACGTTGATGATAAAAATATAACGCAAAGTCCTCTCATTGGTTTATTTTTTGGTTTGTTTATTCTTTTACTCTCTTATATTGTGCGGTGATTATTATCTATTGGCAAATAAAAAAAAATGAGAACTGATACATAAATTTATAAAAAAACAGAAAATATTGTTATTATATCCCAATTATCTATCAGAACTAATTGCTCTGGAAGAGCTCAGGGAAAGCCTTGTCTAAATCAGTGATATCCTTGATGACAATGCTACCTTCGGGGGTCTTCCCCAGCACATCAAGCACTTTGTCCTCCACCAGGTGTGCACACTTGGGTATGCCAAGCGAAAGGCCTGTTTTGATATTGCTTCCACTGTCATCCACATAGTACGCGTTCTTGAAATCACCTAGGCCACTCTCACGTTTGGCTTTTTCGAACGCAGCAGGATCAGGCTTACATATCAATGACTCAGCGTGGTTGTAGTCACAGTAAGTTATACCATCAAATAAATCAGCAATACCGAGTAAACGAACACATCTTAAAGCGTGGTTCTTGTAAGCATTGGTGAAGAGCCACAACTTGTCGATTTTACCACATTCTCTTAGTCTTATCAACGTCTCACGAAGTTTCAGATTTGGTTTCAATATATGTTGCAAAGGAAGCGCATCATCGACCAATGTGTTATAATCCATGGGATCTATCCCATTGTGTAAGGTTAGACCCCTGATGGCTAGCCCGTATTGTTTATAGTAAGTTCTGTTCAATTCTTCAGCATGAACTTTGTCTAGGCCAAGTTGCTTCTCAAAATAGTTGACAATCGCAATCTGCATGAGATCATGGATTCTTGTGGATGATGGGTACAGACAATTGTCAATGTCAAAGTAAAACACCCTCAAATTCTCATCGGGTTCTGGTATTTCTTGATCAACAACAAATGTGACCTTTGAACCGTCGTGGTCTAGAGAGTTCAAGTGCTCTTCATTAGCCTTGATCTCTCTGTACACTTTCAGTCTATGTTCGTTGCATGCGTCTGTAGCAATGGTCATCCTTGTGTCTTTGTAAATAGTCTATGGTCTTGTATCAAAGTTAATACAAAACCTCGCATTTAAATCTTATAAGTCATAATCCATTTATATATTCTTCGATGAACCCATGTGTCAATGTTGAGCGATGAGCTCATCGATTCTACGTTTCTTTCTTTTTGACAAAAAAACATCGAAAAGGAAAATTCGAATTTCTCCAGTTTTTTATGAAAATCACTCGTCTCCTATAAATTTCACTTAATGGGAGTCTTCAAGTTGAATCATATGAAATATATGACGATTGACTATGTAAGTTACTCCTTTTTGGAAAGTGACGACATTCCTGTTCACTTGTTCCATCCCCTATAACTTCTCTAAAAATTCGCTTGAAGCTTTCTACATTTTGCGATGCTTTTAATATAATTAGTAGTTTCATTCTTAAAGCTAATCCTCAAGGCAGTATGTTTGATTGCTTTGTTTATCAAAGGTTTCATTCATTATCAATTAATATTCTCGCCTCCTATTTTTTATTATTAGTTATATGATTGTTGCTTTTCGATATTTTTTTTTACAAGTGTTTATTTTATTTATCTACAGAGGTTGGTAGGAAATTATAGCGGTAGCTTTTATGGGTTCACCTATCACTATACACCAATTCTATTTCTCTCTTTGTTGACATCAGCATTGTTCCATATTTTGGATATTTTATTCAATCTTTTCTTCTCCTCATCCGAAAACTCATGTACTTTAGCCTTGCTGTAGCCTATATTCAGTTCATCGACAAAACCGCAGTATGTGTAGTCAGCACAAACATGTGTTTGTTGCCATTCATGTTCTTCTGGATCAGGAATCAAATAACCATCTATTTGCAAAGGTGCGTGATATGATATCTTCATTACTTCAAGACTTCCATATTTCTCGGTCATCATCTTTGGATTCTCATCGAAGTCCTTCTTAGCTACTTCAGGTATTTTACAGTTTCTTAAGCCAGTATTAGTCCAAAGTAGTTGATCATTTGAATCTGTATGGGCCATTTGGATGGCACAAATGCTGTATCTTCTATCCTTTTCGGAATATTCTAACTTACCGATAGTTGCAGCATCTTCGGGCTCTATAACATAATCTGTATTTGCAGAGAAGGCAGCATACCAAAACAACTCTTTGTCACCGTAACTGCATCTTCTGAATAGGGCGTGGTTTTGAAAGAATTCTGATAGCAATAAGCTATGCAGTTTCTCTTTCTTGTTTATGACTACTAATCCACTATCCACATGGTGAAGTGCCAAGTTAGTTCTCATTTGATTGAAAGCTCTCTCTTCAGATGTCTTTTCTTGCTTTAAGTCTGGATCTAATAACTTAAATCTTAGTGTAGTTCCTAAGATTCTATGTTCCTCCAAGGATGGCTCAAGTTTCAAGGCAAGATCTGGGCAATGTTCACGGATATGTCTGTTGGTAAGCGTTCTGTCTCTCCACATTCTCATTCCTGATTTCTTGAAGTTTTCAGATTCGAAGAAGTCTTCAGCTGAGATAAAAGGTACAGTATCAGCATCTACCATAATATATTCCTCAAAAGTATTGAATAGTACACCTACCCACTTATTGTGGAACTTGGTTATATGCTCATCCGCAAAATTTTTATCAAGGACAGGACCCGCATCCACAATATATATATTTTGGTCTGTCTCCTCTGCAAACTGCTTCAATGATATTTCATTATCCCTGGTTAATTCTCCACCTTTATGAACCACCTGGATTGGATATTTGTTTCCTAGTTCTTTCCAGACGCTTAATTGTTGCCGTAGCATATCAATATCATCAGGTTTTGCAGATAGTACAATTCCTCTGCCAGATGCAATTTTTCTCCAGTTAGCAAAGAAGTTCGAGTTAAATTCTTGCGGATTTTGTTTGGTCTTTGGTTTACTGACAACTTCGCCAGTGCGGACATTTTTTATAGTTGGGTACAAGTAGTCGCTATCCTCTTGTGTTACGTTTTTCAAAAAGAAGAACATCCTTTTCTGGAAGTCATAAGCATCAGTTGCTTGCAGATCAAGCTTTTTGAATAGTTCCCGAGGATTAACATCACCTTCAAAGAAGCAATAGTTGTATATTCTCATACACTCGCCTGCAAACTGTGCTGTCTTCTCCATATAGTCCTTACTAGACCAAGCGTAGACCAGATTCATATTGTTCCACTTCTCATCTGTATAGAAACCTTTCACCAATAGTCGGCATTGATCAAACCTGGAGCCCTTGTTCCAGTTCAACAATATTTTGTCCTCCTCTGATTCAGTGCGGGTCTTCTTACCGGCCTTCTTGGGGTCATCCTTCTCTTCTTTCAGCTTCGTTATCCTTGTATTTATATAGCTGAATGGAGAAAATGTGCTTGCAGGATACAGACCAAATTCATAATGCATCCTGAATGGGTCATCAACTGCATCCTTGTCAGATACATGGTTGCCTGCCTTAGGAGAGGATGATGAAGAGCTCAGATATAAAAGCACAAAAATAACCACAACAGTGAGTACGGCCCGCCTACCAAACTGCTTCCTGGCCCTGTAATTCATGGGCTTCATATCTGCAAATGTATGTAGGCTTGAACTGGTAGCTCTATATACTGAAACTAGCCTTCGTGCTATCCAACTTCTTTGTATAGAAGACAAACGTTATATATTAGGAATTGGGTCCCTATTTGTAAATGAGAATAGTTCCCATCAGAGGTCACCATCACCAATCCATTGTTGAACTATGTGAATGTTGTTATTAGCAGCTTGGCATCCTTACGAAAGCTTCGCTGTTCCTAGTTTTTCGAAATGCATTGTGCAAATCCTTGTAGCATTCAGTTGTTAGTCAAGAGACAGAGACACGCAGAAAAGGTTTGAGTCTCTGAGCAACGATGACAAGGGCCCTTGTACTTGCAGTGAATCACCAAGGAACTTCGGACGTTTCAAAGTAGCAAATCCTGAGATTACTGCAGTGGAAATTGCTTGTTAGTGAAGTTGCAATCTTAGTTTGTTAGGGCCTGGCGTCCGTGATGATTTACATAATAGTTCATATAATGGAAAGGAGATTATCATACAGATTGGCGTATGATATGGCGATTCCTATCTATTTAGTGAATTTGTATTTGGTAACATTATTTGTGTGTGTTTTTTAGACACTTATATTGTTAAACTTTACGTATTACAGTTGTTATTTAGAGAGGATAGAGTTTGTGTATTATTCACATGATAATTATAGATTGATCTTGACAGAGTTCCATACGTTCGAAATTTTGTTAACTCTTTCTCTCTGTTCTTGATCGAAACGAACCAACTCTCCCATATCTTCGCCATCCACAGGCATATGTACGCAGTACATGTAGTGGTGACAGGCAGGTTGCTGTTGGAATTTGAGGTTTGGTACATTGGGCGATATGAACCCATCAATAGATAGGTTAGACTTGTAGTACTTCTCTGTGTCTTCAAGTGTACCATAATTATTACTCATGAATTTAACATCTTTTTCAAAGTCATCCTTGGCAAAGTTTGGGTTCTTACACACTTGTAACCCACCATTGGACCACAGCAGTTTGCCACGGCCATTGGTATGGCCCATTTGAGCTGAGCAAATGGAGTTAAACTTCTTATTTGTTGACTCTCTGATAGGGCCTATGATCACAGCAGCCTCAGGGTCCAATGAGTAGTCTACACCGGCACTGTAAGCCCCAAGCATGAAAATTTCCTTATCACCATATGTGCATGGTTTGAACTTGGCATCGGTATGAAAAAACTCTGAAATAATTAGGGAATGTAATTTCTTCTTCTTGTTGAATACAACAAGACCACTATCAACAATAGAGCCTGACTTCTCGAAAAAGAATTTATGTAAGCCGTCAGCTTCAGATGTGCCTGCATCCTTTAATGATTCCTCCTCAAGTCTATACTTTAGAGTAGTACCGAGAGTTCTATGTTCTTCTTTAGATGGTAAGAAATATGGTGCCATGTTTAGGCAGTATATATGCACGTGGATATCTGGGATATCTCTGTCTCTCCATAGTTTAAGACCTGTTTTCTTGAAATCAGCCGATTCAAAATACTCATCTGGGTGAACATAAGACACAACATCAGCGTCGACAAGGATTGCTTCTTCAAAGGTATTAAACATTGCTGCGTACCATTTGTTATGGAAATTTTCGATATATTTTTCAGCATAATTTGGATCTAACACATTTTGCAAGTCTACTATGTAAACCTCTTGGTCTGCCTCAGATGCATATTCTTTGATTTTAGCTATCAGTTCTGGTGGCATTTCTTTACCCTTAGTGACCACTTGAATTGGATATGTGTTACCTAGCTCTTTCCATACAAAAAACTGAGAACGCAAGAATCTGCAATCATTAACACTAGCAGTGACCACGATGCCTCTGCCTTTCGCTTCATTCTTCCAGTGAGCGATAAAATTAGAGTTGAATTCCTGGTAGCTCATATCTGCTATAGGACCAGTCTGTACTTCTCCTGTACGTAGGTTTGTTATGGTAGGATATATATAGTAACCGTCCATGGCTGTTACTTTTCTCAAAAATGGAAACATTCTCCTTTGGTAATCATGAGGTGAAGTGTAATACATGCGATACTTCTCAAACATTTCATTTATATCATAACTATTTTGCAAGAAGCAGTGGTTGTACAGCCTTACACGTTCAGCAGACATCTGGAACACCTCATCGTTGATTGTAGCGTTATCATGATCTATAGTGATGGCCATATTATCCCAATTAGGGTCGTTGTAAAGACCTTTAATTAGCATAGCACATTGGTCAAAGCCGGAACTCTTATCCCAGTTTAAAAGGACTCTTTTCTCTCTAGCAGTGTGAGTTGACAGCATCCATGAGGGTAGCATGTTCTCCAAGGAGAAGAATGGTTTATTGTCATGCAATTCCTTGACTTTGCGCTGAAAATAAGCATATGTAGAGTTTCCCGACGAGAACAATAGATCTTCTTCATATCTCGTCGACCGCCTTTGAGAAGCGGAATCTGCACGCATGAAGATGAACAGAAAGCATATCGCAATGACTGCTAAAAGCGAGCAACGCTTGAAACCAGGGTTCCTCGCCCTGAGTAGTGTCTTCATCTAGTTATATTTGATGTCTGGTGTAGCAGACTATTTTTGTATTCCTTCCTAGGGTAGCACGGGAGCTCTATTTTCATTCCAGTATGTTTATATACTTTCTAACTGACAGCTATGGAACATTCTTGCCGTTAATTGTACTACATTCGATGGAGAAACTGTATTGCGTGGTAAAATGGAAGCATTTAGAGGATTTGCACAGTTGTTAGGTCGAGGCCCTTTTTTGTCTGATTATTACAGCCCTTTGTGCGTAAGTTTCTGTGATTACAGACCCTTTTCACCCGACCGGTGAGTCTTCCAGACGATTTACGTGTAATTAGACTTTCTCGAGGTCGCTGGGCTTGTACAATACGATCTAAGCGGTCAAAGCTATATATGTTTACAATTGCAGTGTGAACATAAATAAAACTAAGCTATTAGTTGTTTCAAGAATGATAAAAATATTAACTACCAGCCAGGCGCATATACACACAAATATTAATATTCCGGTGTCAACAAAAAAATTCAAAAAAAATAAATGCTTCCAACCAGATTTGAACTGATGATCTCCACATTACTAGTGTGGCGCCTTACCAACTTGGCCATAGAAGCTTTTAAATTCGTTGTGAGAAAAACTTGGGCTGGCACCCTTAATCAGTTGATGATAATATGATACGAAACTCTATAGTTTATGTCATGTGAAGTATCTTAGTACATATAACATACAATAACGAGAGGGTAATTGAAAGTTGTTGAACAAGGATGTGAAATCCCAGCACTATTTAAATATATATATACTAATCATTCTTATTGTAGATGTGTAGAGGCAGACTAACTCCAGTTTTATACTGAAATGATGTATAGCTCTGTCAATCTATCTTCGTACGATTTGAGTGCATTCCCTCGATTAAGGACCCGAGAAGAGCATATAGCTGTAATGACTATCTATTGGACTAATAAATTGCTTCAAGCAATTCAGAAGGACTAAGTCACCTGCAGGAATATTAGCAAAGATATAAAACCTAAGACAGTAATGGCATTATTTGGTGGATCATCTAGTCAAGCTCCTGCATCTGCTTCAGATAATAAAGTGCAGGCATTCAAGCAGCAGATTGCACAAGAGATAGCAGTTGCCAATGCCACTGATCTAGTTAACAAAGTGTCTGAGAACTGCTTTGAGAAGTGTCTGCAGTCTCCATACAAAGACGGTAACGAAGGATGTGTCGATCAATGCCTTGCCAAGTATATGCGCTCCTGGAATGTAATCTCGAAGACATACATTAACAGAATACAGGATGCCTCTACAACTGGTGAAATATAGACTATCCACAACAACTGAAACATGTATATATTTGAAACTACTGTTTATGAGCACGAGCATTGCAACGATAATAATATTATTTTTGTGTATTTTTTTTTTCAGTTATATATAAGAATAAATAAGCATAGTCATCCCTACTTTTTATTTGCTTTCATAGTAGATGATAGAATAAAGGGCCTAATCCCTGAGTTGGTTGATATTTTCTGTTCTCTTGAATATATACAAAGCAGCGCAATTGCAGCCATTATGTCATTTTTCTTTAATGTACAGAGCTTTCATTTCTAAATTAAAACTTTATTGGTGCTAGAATTCAGGATGGAGAATATCTACTCATCATCATCGTCCTCCTCATCGCCACCAACAGCGCCTATCTGTGCCTTAACGTCCTTCCATAATTTACCCTTGTTGTGGTTCTCATACCAGGATGTGACAGCGGTGTCAAAAGCACCTTGGAATACAAATGCAGATGCTAAGATAGTACCAACGAAAATGGAGTTTCTTTTGAACAGAACTTTGTATAGTGAGCTGAACGACATTTTGTATTGTATTGTATTGTTTTGGACCTTTAAAGCTTTAGGAGTTGCAAATTGCGAAGCTGTAGGTCGATAGCAACTTTTAAATATTATCGATAAAATTTCAAATTGCTATTCACTACTTATTGCTTTGGGATGGGCAGGTACTCGTCGTAGTGGACGCTCTTTCCGGTTAACTCGGTGATAAAGGCATCCAGAGAAATCATCGCAGTAATCAGCGATCCTCCCATTTCATTGGCTGAATTTGTTCGTTATAGCGTATCTAGCATGTGATGGTATATGGAGGTATTTAAATTATTCAGCGAAGCCAATACTAATCCAACTTCTGATAATTGGATTAGTAATTAATACTAGTATATTGATACATGTTGCGACTTTTATCATATTTATATTAGAAAAACTTACACAACTAATGCATTGTAGTATTGATTGATAAAAACTATGAAAGGTAAAACCAAGAATATACTAACGATGAGAACGTTTCCGATCACCATTCAGGCTCATCGTCAGTGTCTTCTTGGTCCTGGTTTTGCCAGGTATTTCCGTCAGTATCTTCTAGGTCCATACGGAAATCCTGCTCATCGTTATCACCGTTTTGTACAGCGTCTCTGAAATCTTCAAAGATTTGAAAGAAGTCTCTAACATCCCCTTGGGCGCCAGCCGCATTAGGGAAGCCAAAGAGTGTGGTGGCTGCTGCCGCTGCTGCGGCTGGCCCTCCAACAATACCATTGGCCCCTCTTGCCAAGTCTTCGTCATCCATGTCAACGTCTCTAATCTCCTCATCGTCATAGAAATCGTTGTCCTCATCTATCTCCGTGGGCCTAGTGGGGAATCTTTGTCCTCTTGTGATTTCGAACAAAAATCCATTTGATAAAATGTTCACACGGAACTCATCTCCCATGACTCTACTTATGTAGCCTGTCACCTCATTGTTGATCCACAGCTTGTTCAGATGTTCATATCTTTTCAAATTCAATGTGGTCAGGTCCCCTCTTCTCATGGCATTTCTTCCTACCTCACCATGAGAATTCAAGTAAGGAGCTGAGATAAAGATGTTAGATGGTGGTTGGCTCAGGAATAAACAAACTTCACTGGTGTTGGGCATTAAGAAAAGTCCAAAAGATGAGAAACAATTAGTCAAGTGACGTGACATTTCTCTACGGTCGGTTCTCAGATGGACTTTCATACCACAAGTCAAACAAATTCGGAAGTCAAGTCTATTCTTAGGGTTAATAACATTCGTCAGTGCCTCCTCAAGCAGCTTGAATTGTTTTGAGTCTGTGACATAAGTATTCAAATATTTCTTCAAGTTAATCAATTTCACAACACCTGGGTATTCATGCGGAATATCCTTCAAGTAGGTGTCGTTTCCCTCAGTGAATTTCGAGTCCAACAATGCTTGCACAAACATGTCATCGAAATCTGTAAATTCAGTCAGTAATGGTGTTGCTGAGTTAGCAAAAGATACATAGTCCTCTATGGAGATGTCGCTCTCTATGTTAACATCGTCGATTATTAGTGGTTGATCTTCTGACTCCTTCACCAAATTGTGGAAGACCTTTAACATGATGAACACTCGCTTGTAACTTGGAACAATTTGGTTAAGTAGGAAAGAATATATTATATTGTAATATGCTTGATCCTTCTCATGTACTTCCCTTGTTTTCGAAATATTGGTCTTGAAGTACTCATTTTCAAATTGTCTGATAGCTGATACAACTAACTCAGGAGCTTCATATCCATCTTTGAACATATCTGAGAATTGATAGTCTTCTCTTGAATCATTCATCCACATACATTTAAAATAGGACTGGACGGTTTGTTTGATCAAAACAAACATAACCCTTGATACAGCTTCCTTAACAGGTGTATTTTCAAACAACGTACTTTTTACAATATATTGAAGAACTTGATTGTAACAATTTCCACTTTCTGAAGATGAATCATAAATTTCGAGCTTGTTTGTAGGTTTGCCCATGATATAATAGAAAAGTGACATAGAAATCAGAATGTTGCCCAGAGTTTTAAATTTCTGTTCTCTACCCATAATATATGAATTAGTATCAGGAGGATCAAGACGTGATGAGATTTCAAGCATACTAATAGTATTCGCCCAGTGAGCAGCCATGATTAACGAGGTATCAGTGTCATTGAATTCAGAGGACTTCCTTATAATTTTGTCAAATGAATTAATCTGTGGTAAAATTAAGTTGAAAATAGAATGGATGCTCTTGTATCTAGATACTGTAAAGTTCTTAAACAGACGAGATACAATATCAAGAATAGGCATAGGCATACCAAAACTGTTTAAATTTAGAGCTTCCTCAGATTTATCAGTTTGACATATAGGAATCACGGCATTAGAAAAAGTCTGACATAGTGGACATATGAATGCATTTGAGGAAAATCTCTTTTTCTGAATATATCTTCTAAAACAATTATGATGGATGTGGTGATTACATGAAACAAACACCTTTCTAGAACCCATTTCAGAATTGAGTCTCAAGTCTTCCAAAACAGTTGCATCTGTGGCAGACGCCTTTTCTTCGTCATTAAAAAATCCATGAACTTTACCGCTATAATCTTCTGCAGAATACACATCTGCCTCTCTAAAGGCCGGTGAAAAGTCATGATAAACAGGAACTACGAAAAAGTCATCAGAAGTGTCATCTTGGCATAAAGAGCATGTAAAGTCTTCGGAGGCAGTTATTCTGTTACCGAGCATATCTAGTTCGTTTTCTTTATCATCGAAAACTGCAGAATTCTCCTTCATGAATTTACTCTGTTGACTATTAAATTTTGCCATCAATTTGGCTTGATGTTTCTTTGCCAGTCTTTTCTTCTTTTCCTTTTCAGTTTCCTCTAAGATAACACCTTGATTTAGCTTTTTCGTCTTATACTCATCAACATATTCTAAACCGAATCCAGTAATGAGAGAGTCAAACACATCCTCAGGATTTTTTCTTATCATTACTTCCAATAAATAATCGGCCTTGCTGGTTATGCTTTCAGAAAAGATATCAGATTTAGCATTTGCAATACTCAAGAAAAGATTACAGATTGATTTGGAAATGAAGTTTTGAGGAATAGACGATTTGCCATTTACCTGTTCGTCATCCTTAAAAACACAATGTATCAGGTGTAATAATTCATTTAAAAATAATCCGTTCTCAGTATCTAAACATACCTGTAGCAATTTGTACATTAGTTTGGCAAACACACCAGTTCTGGTAAAAGCACCTAAGCGCATAGTCAAGGGATCTAAGTGTTTTGGATGTATCAGTTGCGGAACCAGAATTGTTTTATTGACATCTTCCTTTGATGTTGCCAAATGTGACTTGATTATGCTAGCACTACTTTCAAATTCATTTTCCAAATTATCTAACCTCAGTGGATCAATTTTCGAATATAAATTGTCCTTCAACACAAATACACCATTATCAGCTAGTCCTTTAGGCTCCATAAAAGTAGATACTTCTGATAGTGCCTTGTCAAATTCAGTTCCATCCTCTGAAAGGTAATCGGGGACATTTTTTAGAAGTTTAGAATACGATAGAGGCTTAGTGTACAAGCTGTACATTATGGATGTTTTTATTTGTGAAAACCTCTTTTCCTTGGCGCTGGCATAGTTTTTAAAAAATCTCCTCTCAGTGAGAAGGTGGTATAGGAATGTAATGAATTGCTGAATAACTAGGCCAATCTTATCTTCATAAACGGTGTTATTATATTCGGTTTCCCCAGTGAACCATGATAATAATTCCCATCTATCGAGAATATTGTATAGAATTCTTGGAATATCATCAACTTCCCATAAAAGAGCTAATTGGTTCAAGTGTATATCTCTGGAATATGAGTTCAGCTCGGGGTTGTTCCTATAATAGGATGCTTGGTGAAGAACTGACACACCATTTCTCACCCAGAAGCCAACATCAATTTGCGCACATAGTACAACTGCTCTTAAGGAAAAGTCCGAAATTTTCAAGAAGTCGTTACAATCTCTTAAAACTATTTCTTTTGCTTCTGTAAGAGACGTTTTTTCAATCAAAAATGAAAAAAGCGTTTGAACTGGATTCATATATGCAACTGGCTCGCGACTAACCTCAAACTTGATGATCTCATGGGTGCCAGCCACTTCCCTGTAAGTAAGAGACCTATGTGCCAGGAAAGTGTTTACGAGTTTAATGGCATTCCTCAGTAAATTTGTATCAATCTGGTCTTTGAATTGCTCCATAATCTTTTCTATGGTTTGAATGATGCTGTAAATTGATGTCGTGTATTCTAGATATGGAATAAAGTATTGGTCCTCGTGTAAGATATGTTCACCCTCCTTCCGTTTTAATTTCCATGCACCATTGAATATTTTGCATAAGGTTACTATTGAGACAAATTCAGGGGCACGGAGTGGAATATTGGGGTCAGCAACTTTACTCAGAAGAGTTTCTACTGTATAAAGACCCTGTTTGAACGAAATGCTATAACTCTTCGTAGGGTTACTTTTTTGTACTCTTTGCCATAACAATAATGGACCATCATATTTACAAAATTCTGCAAATATGTCAAATACAGACCATACAATGTCAATAAAACTACCATCATTAAATATCATAGCAGCATTGGTTGGACATGTAAACAATTGAACAATGCATTCTCTAAGAGCAGTTAGTTGAGGCTCTCTGTCCATATAAGCTACTGACCTAGTCATATGGTTGAATATCTCAACAACTTGTCTGCAGAAATATGGCTTGTAGGTAAAAGATGAGGAGAGTGTTGGGATAATCATATTTTGTACCTCTTTTCTCAATCTCTTCCAGTACCTGTTATCAAAATATAATAAATATTGGACTCTCGAATTAGTATAATTCTTATCCTTTATTTCTATTAGTTCATTAATACCTGTAGAAATTTTGTCAATCGAATCACTACTCAAGGCCTTGTGTTTGCCTAGAGGAATTTTGTTACCAGGTGCAAGGACAGACATGTTGAGGCAATCATGATTACCTTCCTCTTCAAAAAGATGTTCAAAATGCTTATTTATAAACGGATTCATGTCAACAGTCTTGGTGGAGTCGTATTGAGAGCATAATACCTTACCTAAAGCGTCCCTGAAAGTGTTTTGAAAATCAGGATCAGGAATAGCTAAACAATGAGTAATCCAAAATATTAGATGTTTGCATGCTTCTTGATGAATGTATTCATCCCACGAAGTTAAGGTTGCGGTTAACCCGTTTGTTTGTACCGCAAAAAAACCGCCCATCACAGAGGACAAATCCATAGAACATTTTAACATTGCTCTTCCCTCGCTATCGATTCTTGAAGTCAAAAGATCCGTGTGTACATTATCTGGAACACCTTGTCTTAAAGCTGTAGTTGCTTGTGAGTAATTGTGGAACTCATCGTTATAAATCATAACTGTGTAATGCTTAGGCTCCGTCGGACAATCTTCAGAGGTTTTATCGGCTTGTAAAACGCCGCCGGTACTCGCTATATCGTCAGCTACTTCATCCGAATCTTTATCCATATTTTCTTCTGGTATATTTTCGTTAGAACTACTGTTTTCATTTGTCTCGCCATAATTTGCCGCTGAATTATAGAAGTTCTTATACTTGAAATCGTTCAAAAATTCACTTCTTTCTTTTATTTTGCCAAATTGAGTGTGTGACTTCAACTTCAAAGATATGGCATGTTGAAAAGTGGGTAGTGGCTCCAAGTTTTGATTAAATACATCAATGAAATGATCTATTACCTCTTCTAATATGACTTCTATTAGCTGAGTGGTCTCGGGTTTCATGAATGTGTTTTCATTTGAAGCATTGCTTTCACCTGTAGATTCCTGATTTTTCTCCTCTAATTCAGCTTTACAATTCAATGGTACATTCCACGCTTCTTCATCGCCACAGTCACATATACCACTGGTCACATCAGAGCATATATCTGTGTAGACATGGTGGCCTACGTGGTCCTCTGGATTGAAACAAAATATACATAAGACACAGGTCTCATCGCATCCACATTCATGACATCTATATAGCGGCTCACCGATCTTAAACTTCCTACCACAGTTTCTCCCACTATGTCTATGGACTTTAGTAACTTTTTCTTTGTCAATGGTAAAGAAAGAGTTTGATTTAGTTGCCCATACCAGGTCTATATCTTTGATCTCTTTTAAATCCTTAGGAAATAGGCCAACAGGAGCAGTATCAAATAACTGTGGCAAATTCTTACCCTCATCACAAATCAGGTAATACAAATAACGGTATAAGAATTCCTTCAGCGTGAAAGACATCTTCACTCTCTCGGTAGGTCCTCTGGTGCCTTTAAAGTAGTTCATCTCATGGATGGAATTTAAGGTCTCTCTGACCTCCATACGTACCGCCTGAAGATCCATGCTGTGTATCGGTCTGTATAACTTAATCTCCAAGTTTTTTAGGCCAGCCTGACGTTCTTGCTTTTCGAATGTCTTGAACTATAAGTAAGTAATCAGAACGAACAGCAAAAAATAAGGAGAGTATATTATCTTTGATGTTAAACCAAACTGTGCAAGTTTTGGCTTAGAATCAGAGTTTCCATTAAGCTAGTAATCGTATCTGCTCTGCAGATTTCTACCTCATCTCCCTTCATCTTTCAAATTTTAGGAATTTTTCAGTTTGGTTGATCCGGTGAGACGTTGGCAATAGCATGACAATGGGCTGCCGGGTTGACAATAAATGGAACGGGCATGTCCCCTTGGTTAGTTAAGTAACGATAAAATGAATGGTATATAATAATTTATATGGTTCTGTAGAGAATAAGATCAGCTATCTATATGTTTGTGTTTATATGGAAGCTTCTTTTAATTCTTCAGTGACGGCCTCTACTTTTGGTTCTTCCGTCTTGGTGGCACCAGGGTATCTAGTACCTTTGTTCTTTGGCTTCTTTACCTTCTTGGTCTTTTCAGGTACAACTTGTGGGTAACCCTTAGCTTCAGCCTCTTGGTATTCCTTGCTGTTGGCGAATTCCTCTCTAATTGGTGCTAGAAGCTCGTTGATGGCATCGGTGACACCAATCTTCAAGTCAACTGGCATTAGTTGTTGTTCCTTAAATGCAGTTTGTAGGTCTTTGAAGGAAGTGTAGGTCACTGGACCACCGAACTTCTCAGGTCTGTTGATGAAGAACTCGAACTTGCCGGTACCTTTCTTTAGTTCTTGAATAGGTTCGATAACATATTCAACAAATGACAGCAAACCGTTGTTTTCTATATCACCTGGACTACAGTAAGCACTGTTGATCTTCTTACCGACCTTCTTTGGTTCTTCCAGCAAGTCAATCTTGGAGTTTGGATCAGATGCAGACATCTTACCACCTTGTGTTAGACCTGGAACCATTGGGTTCATCAAGTGTGCTCTCTTCTTGTAACCTATTCTTGGCAAGTTCTCTTCTGCTAGAACGAAAATCTTACGTTGGTCAACACCACCGAATTGCACATCGACATCCAGGAATTGCTCATCCAAAGCCTGCATCAATGGATAAATCAAACCACTTAGCAATGGGTTGGCAACTTGCTTAACCACATCGGCACCGGCCCTCTTGGCATCATTTTGAGAAACCATGTTGGACAACTTGAAAAGATCCAAAGTATAGTCACCACCCAATTGGTACGATGACCCGACAACAAACTTCAATTTCTCAATTGGAACATTAATACTCTTCAAAATAGCCTTGACAGTGTACTCGTAGTACTTGGTTCTGTAGTTGACAACTTCCAATGGAGCCTTCATATTGTCCAAGAAGGCGTGCAAGTCTGCCAAAAGAACTGTAACCTCGACACCAGCTTTCAAGAAATGTGCTAACTTGGTCATGGCAACAAAGTAACCACAGTGTGGTCTACCAGTTGGAGCTGTACCCCAGTACAACTTCAATGGTCTGCCTTCCTTCAGCACATCCTTGATGATCTGTGGGTTCAACACCTCTTGCAAGTTCTTGGTAATCCACTCGTATTGTTCCTCAGCGTCCATGGCTATAACTTACTTGTCCTCCTAGATAAATCAGCCCAATTACAACCGCTAAATAACTGACAATATCTCACTTCCCTCTTCTTATAAGCCGTCCCGCTGCGCATCGCATGCTTTCATCATTCAGCTTTGTGTGTGTGACACATTTCCAGCTTCTTCGGGCAGAAAAATTTTATTTACCCGGCCGGCAATTTGAGCCATTATCCAAATATAATGCATAGCTAATAGTCATTATTAGTCACACTTGAACGTTCGCAGATGCCATTACTTCGGTAGCATTGGATACAATGTTCTTTTATTTCTTCGCGAGAGAGCTTCTCAGTCTTGGAACCTTGGCAGGAGTCTGCTCTGCGCAAAGGATTTCCCATTGAGGCAACTATGCGTACATTCACATTGGAAGCGGTACTTATGGTGACTTTATGAACAGATTTTGTAGGTGTATACCTTCAACTAGATCCTTGCTCTATTCTCGAAGAGTTTCAAGGTTGTCGCTTTAGAAGACTCGCCTTCATGATTCATTCTGCTTCCATTCTACTGGACCCCCATCTCTTGAATATCTCCAGAACGGCACAATCCCAAGGTAACAGATTGTTATTGCTGTTTCTTAGTACACCATCTGATATCTTTTCTGGGATGCATGCGTCAAGGAAAACAGTCCAGTCGTTATACTGCACCTGTTCTTGCTTCAGTAACTCTTGCACTGATAATAAATCAGCTGTATAATTGGCCAAGTAGTCGTCCTTAAATAAGTCCCTGTCTTGTGTAAGCAAGTCTGTTTCGGTAATCGTCTTGGTGTAGGTACCCACTAGCTCCTCGTTGGCATCGAGGACTATATGGGGACAGAAGCGTGCTACAAGCGAGAACAGCATGCTGTCCACATGCTTGCTCCTGATCTTCCCGTACCCTTCCTGTACCAATTGGATCTTGGCCTCCAGCGACGTAATCTCGGTGAAACACACCAATTGCGCCATCCGTACCGCCTCCACACGGCAGACATTGTCCTTGATCTGTTCGGTAATGTTCACCCCGGTGTGTAAGTATATCAGCAGACACTCCAGCTCCTCCCACATAAGCATTGTAGCATTTGAGGGCGGCCTCTTGTGTAATCGCATAACCACCTCAGGCCACTCTTTGATCCCTCGTATCCGCTTGAGGTGTCTGTCCTTCTCATCTGAGGGTCGACGCTTATCCGAAAAACCACCTTCAATGCCTCGTTCCTGTACCTCAGTAACTTCCACACCGTTACCATCAGCCCTGACATGGCTATCAGCCCTGGTATGGCCCTCAGCTGCAGCTTCAAGCTCTTTCAACCGTCGCTCATACTTCTCTGCAAGCTCTGCTTCTATCTCCCGTCGCACCCGCTGCTCAACCTCCTTCAAGTACTCGCTAAACTCACCGACTATCCTGCTCTCGCTGCTCATCGTTTCCTCTTCCCAGCCTATTCCCAGTTTCTTCCCAGTCTCTTCGATCCAATGTTCTTATAATCTTCATTGCTCGTGATCTTATCACCGCATCTCAAGAGCGGAGTCCCAAATTATAAGAAGCTCAAGAGGTTTGGTAAGTAGCAGTTGCAAGGCCATCTTAAACACAAAGGACATCATAAGTAAAGTATACAAGGATGCTCAGGTTACTTACGAGACTTAATGTACCTGTGCGGGCTATGAGGCCCATGCCGCTGGCGCCATTAGCGAGGGCGCTGCCTGTGACGAGACCCCTAGCGTTGCCACTCAGGTTCTACTCAGATATGAATAGCCGGAAGCAGGAAACTGGCAGTGGGGGTTCTAGTGATGGTGGACCCGCTGGCGATGAGGGTTCTGGTGGTAAGGGTCAGGGCCAGGGCAAAGGACCCGGTAAGGACCCGCGCGAAGAGATGATGAAGGCCTTCTGGCAGTATGTGAAGTCTAAGGAATTCCAGAATACCATGTACTTGACCATCGGTTTGTCGTTTATATACACGTTGATGAGTGCCAACGAGGACACCAGTGGTCGTGATCCGCTGACTTTCCAGGATTTCAAGGCCAAGTACTTGGAGAAAGGGCTTGTGAAGAAGATCTACGTCATTAATAAGTACCTAGTTGAGGCTGAGCTGGTGCCTCTGGCAAACGATAGTAATGGGCAATATGGTGCCAATGGTATGGTGCCCAGAGTAATTTCATTTACCATCGGGTCCGCAGATGTCTTTGAAGAGCAACTGGATGAGTTGCAAGACAGGCTACAAATACCTCCAAGTGAACGTATCCCAGTGCAGTATGTTGAAAGGGCATCGGCATTCCAGTATCTATATCCATTTATCCCCACTGTATTGCTGATTGGTGGTCTCTACTTTATTGCTAAGAAGTTGAACCCTAATGCTAACATGAACGGAGGGGGAGGTTCATCGGGTATGTTTGGTGTCGGCAAATCAAAGGCTAAACTATTCAATAAAGAAACAGACATTAAAATATCTTTCAAGGATGTTGCCGGTTGTGATGAGGCTAAACAGGAAATTATGGAATTCGTTCATTTCTTGAAGAATCCGGCAAAGTATACACAATTGGGCGCTAAGATCCCTAGAGGTGCTATATTGTCTGGTCCTCCAGGTACAGGTAAGACATTATTGGCAAAGGCTACTGCTGGTGAAGCAGGTGTACCTTTCCTTTCTGTGTCAGGTTCAGAGTTTGTGGAAATGTTTGTCGGTGTAGGTGCATCTCGTGTCAGGGACTTATTTGAACAGGCTAGGCAGATGGCTCCTTCTATCATATTTGTTGATGAAATAGATGCTATCGGAAAAGAAAGAGGTAAAGGGGGTGCTCTTGGTGGTGCCAATGACGAAAGAGAAGCAACCCTAAATCAACTGCTTGTGGAGATGGACGGTTTTAGCACTAGCGATCAAGTCGTGGTCATTGCAGGTACCAACAGAATGGATGTTTTAGACCCAGCACTTATGAGACCAGGTAGATTTGATAGACACATCGAAATTGATGCACCTGATATGAGCGGAAGGAAGGCCATATATAATGTTCATTTACAACGACTAAACCTTGACCCCAAACTAACAGAGACTGCTGAGAAGCGTGACAACCTATCGGGTAAACTTGCCACGTTGACACCTGGTTTTACTGGTGCAGATATCGCTAACGCCTGTAATGAAGCTGCGTTGATCGCTGCAAGACATCAGGATAAGTATGTTGAACTATTACACTTTGAACAGGCCATTGAAAGAGTCATTGCTGGCTTAGAAAAGAAATCGAAGGTTTTGTCGCCAGAAGAGAAGAAAACAGTTGCATATCATGAAGCTGGCCATGCTATTTGTGGATGGTTTTTGCAATATGCAGACCCGCTATTGAAGGTAAGCATCATTCCTCGTGGTCATGGTGCGCTTGGATATGCCCAATATCTTCCTTCAGATCAGTATTTAATTACAGAGGAACAGTTTAGACATAGAATGATTATGGCTTTAGGAGGTAGAGTGAGCGAAGAGCTGCACTTTCCTTCAGTAACAAGTGGTGCTCATGATGATTTCAAGAAGGTTACAAATATGGCGCATGCTATGGTCACATCTCTGGGAATGTCGAAGGAGATTGGATATCTGTCTTATGACCAAAAAGGATCCGGATTTCAAATAAACAAGCCTTTTAGTGAGAAAACAGGGAGAAAAATTGATTTAGAAGTAAAGCGTATTGTTGATGAAGCCCACGAGGCATGCCGCAAGCTGTTAACGGAGCATCTGGAAGATGTAGATAAAGTCGCAAAGTTACTACTTCAAAAAGAAGCTATTAGCAGAGAAGATATGATCAAGCTTGTTGGACCAAGACCATTCCCAGAGAAAAACGAAGCTTTTGAAAAGTATCTGGATAATGGTCTAAATGGACCAGCACCTGCAACTGACTAGGTGCTAGATATTAGAGGTTTGATTGAAAGACACGAACTAATATCAACAAGCAGTATTTTTAATATTCATTACCTCAAGGGCGTTAGCTTATAGTACGGACTCTATATCTCTGACGAGATTTGAAAAATGGAAGCTGGCTCATGTAAATATACAACATTCTGTTAAGTAATTATTTAATAAGGAATTAAGTTATCTATTATATATTGGACAAGCTGATCTTGGATTGACCTCGGAGGATCATTTTTAATAATTAAGTTCTTGTATGTTAAATAGTATTACAAATTATTTTCAGGTTTGGCATTCGTCTTAGAAAGTTTCTTCGTCAATTATCAAGTTGTTACTTGATCGCAGCGATTCTCCCTCGAGGGTTTGTGATGCTATATTTCCTGAAGAAGTGTTGTTAGTTGTAATCCTGTTGGATTCATTAGTATCTTTAGTTTCTTCGTTAGACGCCGACTCAATAGTGGCATATAAAATATGCTGTACTTTGTTAGTAAATTTATCAAGTTCTTCGACATCGCCCTTGTATAAACCCTCCTTGATAAAATCTTGAGTAGTTTGGACTAATATTTCGATGTCGCGCAGTTTAGAGAAATAAAAGTTATTCTCTGCTTCCATAGCCGTTAGAGCCTCTTTAAAAGTTCCCATTTCTTGTTCCATCTCTTGAATTTTGTTATGAGATTGAGATAGCTCAGTTTGCAAAGCTATTATTTGCTCACTGGTTACCCTACGATTTATATTGTTTCCTGAAGTTCCGCTGGCATACCTTGTAGATAGAGATTGAGTACGGCTTAGAGATGTCGAGTCACTCATATTTCTTCGTTTAGATATGTTTAGTGTAGAACTACTATTACTAGCACTGGAGAGTCCAGAAGGTGTACCTGGAGTACCGCTATTTGTACTCGATATTGGTCTGTAATTCCTGCGTGCCTCCGCATCATAAGGTGTTCCATCTTTATTGTTTACCCAGTATTTTTTGAGCCATTGTAAGAACTCCAGATTGTCTTGAAACCGGCATCTAATTAATTTATCTACATATACTGTCTTCTCAATATTGTGCTTGGTAAAGTTACTCTGAAGAACTTTATAATTTATTTGGTTCTCATAGTCTGCAGTACTGTTAAACCGAACTCTGTGCATGGGTACATCACCATAAATAGAGTCCATTATTTGACAATAGGCGGCACCTGTGCCACATTCTTCTATCTTCTTATAGTTCAACTTCAACAGATCATTCAACCAATTTAATAGTTCAGTTCGTGATTCACCTATCCCGCTCATAGTTGTCTGCTAGCACACTCTTTCTTGTTTTGGAAATTATCAAACACACACTCAATTGCCAGTATATTATTAACTTGTATTAGTAGGATGAGGGCGCCAATTGACTAAGGGTTAAGATCTTGTTTCATGTAACGCCAGAGTTACTATTGTTTAGAGTGGTTCGATGCCCTTTTATTTCACGCGTCACTTCTTTCAAAAACGTACAAGTTGACGCGTTACTGCAGAGCCATAAAGACCAAAGTCATACATATAATCAATAAAGTTGCCATTTATTAGACAGTTTAATGCTGTTTATTCAAGTTTCTGGAATATATAATACTTAAAAAATTTTAGAAAAAAGGCAGCTGTATAGATACTTACAGTTTTTGAGCTTTTATAACAGAGCCTTCTTTGTAGAGATCATCAAGAATATCCTTAAAAAATTTGGAAGCCTTTTGTCTTTTTATCTTTAATGTTGGTGTTACGACATCGTCTTCTACCTTTAATGGTTCTAATCCAACGTAGATATTATGAAGTTTTTCAAAACCTTGTAATCCAACACAAGATCGGTTAATTAATTGCAACAAGACAAGTCTTAACTTTTTGTCCGAGTTAATTTGGTCCAATAATTTCTCATCCGTCCAGGACTTTATTTCTGGGTGGGAGTGCATCAATTGAGGTCTTAAGGACTCTAGATCTAATCCCAAAATACCAACCAAGAAATTTTGCAGCGAGTTACCATACACAAATGCTTGAGTGATATATGGAGAAGACGATAAGTAAGTGTTTTCAATCTTTTCAGGGCCAATATACTCACCGTGTGCTAGTTTGAAGAAGTTCTTGACACGGTCAATAATATGTAAACGTCCCTTCTTGTCAATGTAGCTAACATCACCAGTTGAGAACCAGCCGTCCTTATCGATAGCCTTGTTCGTCTCATCTGGATTCTTGAAATATCTGTCAAATATTTGAGGACCACGAAGTTGCAACTCACCTTTCAGGTCCCTCTCCGCATCATATCCCATATCAGGAACAGACTTTAATCTACATTCAGCAGATATACCAATAGGACCACAAGAGCCTACGTCTTTCTCATCTTGTTCACTGATACATATACCAGCAAAAGATTCAGTAAGTCCGTACCCTTGTCTAACACCAACATCTAAGCAACTCTTCAAAAACAACAAGGTCTCTTTGGCAATTGGTGCTGAACCCGTAACCATAAAGTCAGTTCTGGAGAGACCAAGTTGTTCGCGAACTTTGTTAATCAGGACTTTCTTGTAAATGAGAGAGTTAACCAGAGAGTCATCTGGACCAGCCTTAGTTGAGTACCTGTTGATCTTAGCATTCACAATCGTTCCTGAAATGGCTCTACTAACAGCCGATTTATCAAACGAGTTCTTGATACCAGCTTCGAACCGAGTTAAAATACGTGGGACGAGTGCTAGGTTGTCAGGTTTCAAGATCTTTAAATCTTCCACCAGCGCTGAAGGATCAGGGATATGTAAGAAACCTAAACCTGCACCAATGGCCAAATCATACGCACAAATCATTCTTTCAAAGATATGTGCCAATGGCAAGAAACATAAGTCATAAAGTTGTCTGTGGGCCTTATCTGGATTCTTTCTAAATGTAGAGAAGGCAAAGGCTAGCCCAGAGGCGATATTAGTATGACTCATTTCAACACCTTTTGGTAGACCAGTTGTACCAGAAGTGAAAGAGATCGTATATAAGTCATCCGGTTTGGGTTTAATAATTGGGATCTTATTCAAAGCGCCCAATTTTTCGACCTGGGAAAGTGTATGTACTGAGATTTTCTCCCCATTTGCATTAGTGGCATTTGGTAGAGAGGACGTATTTAGCATGTGCAGCTCTTCATCGCTCAAATCCTCTATACACACTAAAGTGTTTAAATGTTTCAATTGAGGTAAAATCTTCAAAACATTGTACATATTCGACTTGGCAAAGATTAAAATTGGGGACTCGGTTAAATTCATTATGTACTCTGAGGTTTCTGGTCCCAAAGTTTCATAAAGCGCAGTGTTCGGTAAGGAGTATGCCTGGCATGCCAAATCAGTCAATATCCATTCTGGACGGTTGTGAGACAAGATGGCCACAATTAAATCCTTGTTGTCTGTTAATTTCCGACGTCTCTTGGTATTGACTAAAGTCATAATACCACTACCCAGTGCCTGGGACCGTTCTAAAGTCCGCTGGTAGGAGTCGAATTCATAGTACTGCTCCCAATCTTGTTTTTCGTCATTGTAAGGCCTACGACCTAGACAATCGTTATCTGGCCAGTTCCTAGCGCTGAATAGAAAGTAGTCATAGTAGGTTGCTAGGTTTTTATCCATACACGTGACTAAACGTTCGGTAGACAGAATACTTCTGTAAACTGGACTAAACCCCTTCGCCTGTGATCCTGGCACAGGAACAGCCTGCGCCTGCAGGAACTTTCTATAGTCTGGGTGGTTAGACAGTGGGAAAGTATCCATCAGCGCGCGAAGGTACTCATCAGATCCGGGCTTATACCCGGATAATCTCTTCTTCAATTCAGCATACCGAGGAGATGTCTCTACCAACTCAGTCACTGAGAAGCTCATTGTAATTTCTTTTAAGGTGTTTGAAGTTATCTACTCTATGTTTACTCAAAGCTTAGCTCGAATACTTTTACAGTGCTCGCTATTTATACTTTCAGTTCTCTCCACCTTGACAGTTTCTGATCCATGAAGAACTCCAACTTGTTAGCATCACCGTTCCCAATCTCCAAAGTCCTTCAAGAGCACCAGTCGGAGGATGAACGGCTGTTAAACAGATGCAATTGCGAAGTCGGTCAAGGTCATCGCAATCCCATCTTTAACAACTAAGAACCCTTTCGGAGTTTATTATCGCAAAGCCGGGTTTGATTGCAAGGGTTTGTGGGGTCCCTCACTCCAACTGGCTTCTCCAAAGTAAGTGTCCTGAAATCCGCATCCGAGAGACCCCCTAAATCACCTTGTAGTTGTGCAATCACATGTAAAACAACGTACCAGTGTATATATCCCGTGATATGTTGGTGTACGTAGGTGAGCGTGTTCTGCTAACATTATATAATAGGAATACTATCGCTATAGTCTTACGGTACAGGTAGTAATTTATATATTTTGATTGTAGTTATTTATATTTTATGGATATGTCTTTTTTTTGAAGTAGATAACATATTTAGATTATAGATTCAAGGCTTTTGTTACTTGTGAAAAGTCTGTTGGAAAGCGTGAGTGGGGTTTCTTTCTTCTTAGCAATGCTTTGTTCACATCACCTTTAAAGATCTTCAAAGATATTTGTGGAAGTAAAACTGTAATAGTATAATCCAGTTTCTTTTAAGTTGAATCGTTTCCACAAGTTGGTCTTGGCCATTGAGTACAGTTTTTGAATCATGACACCCAAGATATTATCATCCACCTGTTTCAAATGGGATTCGCCTATGGTCCACTCCTTGTTTTTGTCCAAATCAATACCTTGTTGTAGGTTATGAAATTCAATGGTTTGCTCATTTTCTGGGTCAGTTGCCGCCTGGATACTGGCAAGGACTGCGCCTTGGTGCTTTTCGACTAATTCATTGATGTAGCCCTGGACATAACCATGTAACTCTTCTTTGTTATTTGAATCAATACACATGGCAACACTAATCGGAACAACTAGTGATAGTAAGTTAGTAAGTTTCATATCTTTTCTCTTGTAGTTTGATTATTGGGTGAATACTAAGATTTGGTTCCAAAACACAGAATACTCTAAAAAAAAGTATTCAGTTCTTTCAAATTTGGTAACAATTCAGCATTGTACATCCTTTATATATGTTGGAGTTTATGACTTCCTTTTATTACGGTCCTTTTGCTGTAATCTTTTTGTTGCTAAAATTATTTTTGTGGCGGTTCTGCAACTTTAGCAAATATTATTTAATAGAAAATTTAGCATAAATAGTTTAATAGCAAGCACAGGGAAGGTTTAAAAAAAAGTGTTAGCTCTTGAAATAAATACAGTACTAAAGATCAAATAAATAAGTAGTAGAAAAGAAGTAAATACAGGGAATGCCATTTAGCAAGACTTGGCCAAAATTTTTGTAGTTTCGTGTTATTTTATGTTCTCTTCTGTTATCAGCAACTTATGGAGCATAAGATTTAACGTAGTTTTAACGCATCTTGGAATCCATCTGCAAAAACATCAGGGATACCAGGACCAATGGCAAAGCCCATACCACCTATAGAAACCTTGTTGTTGAAGAGTTTTAGTATTTTCTTTTCCATATCGGTTTGCCAATCCATGTAGCCAACATTATATTTTGGCAAACACTTGTTTGCAGGAGTTACCTGCCACAAACCTCTGTCAAGATCATTAGGTGATACTCCCAAATGTCTCTCTAAAGTGTTTCTAACAGCATCGATAATCTGCTCATCTTTTGGTACTACAGGTTCACCGGTAGCAGGATCGTTATACATATATCCACCAACCATAGCTGTTAACTTAGTATAAGATTTTTTGTCTGATGATACCATTTCTTGTGCATTCTCAATGTTTTTCAAGTTTTGCTCAATAACTGAGTCAAAGATCACACCCAATAGTTTTTCTTTATTTGGGTTTGACTCAGGTACCAGATAGCCAAAACCACGGTTTTTCTTTGGGATGACATCCTTATCAGGCAGGTAGAAATTTACCAAAACCACGGTATTGGCTTTGATGGTCTCCAGACTGTCGGCTATATGGCCATCAATCTCACGTAGTAATGGTCCCAATCTATGGGGAATACCGGTTAGGCGAACGTGGTCAAATTTCTCTGTGGACTTTCCGTGATTAATTTCAACAGTTATGTTATTATTGTCAGACTTTGCGTCTGAGATTAATTTAGTGATAGCTGAGTTATTCAAAACGGAGACATTAGGCATGGATTCAAGACCTTTGAGTAATGTTTGGCAGAAGCTTTCTAGGCCTCCCTTAAAACCTAACATGGGGTAATGCTTTAACTTCTTAGACAGCTCTAATATCTTAGACTCTTCCTTTCCCATTACTTTAGTATATTTATCGAGAATCAAGGTTAAAGAGTCAGCATTCTTTTTCCTGTCTTTTTTAGTCTTCATCGAATGAATTAATGCTTTTGTGTTAGAGCCAAACTTCAGTTCATTTGCTACCATCTTGTGCATAACTTTTTTGGCACTGAGAGTATTAATATCGTCAGCATAGATACCTCTATATATGGCACTGAAGACATTTTTACCTAAATGCTCATTACCCATTCTTCTATCTAACATGGAAGCCACAGTTTCATCCTTACCGGGGTTTGCACTGGCTTTTCTCCAGAATTCACCTAGCATTGCAGGTATAATACCTTTCCCTAAATCACTCATTATGAATTTAATACCACTCAAAAAGGAGTCAGGTACCTTAACTAGTTTGTCATTTGGATCAAGTAAAAACTTCTTATCAGCATCAGAGTTGTGTTCTATAAAATGTACTATGTCCAAGCTTTTCAGGTCTTTCATGGCATCGATCATCATTACTGTCCCATCTGATACACCTCTTAAGGTTCTTGGTCCACGTTCTATCATTACTGGTTGACCATTCTTGTCCTTTGTCTGCCATGAATTGATCCATCCACTATTTCTTGCTGCCTTTTCATACAATGTAACAGATACATCTGGCCTCATTTTGGCTAAGAAGTATGCAAATGATAGACCAGCTATACCGCTACCACCTACAGCCACTTTGGCATTCTTAGGAAGAGCTGTCAAGGGAGAAAGCATCGTCTATCAGCTATCAATTGATTGTAATGTCTCTCCTGGTTCTTTCACCAAAGTCAGTGAAGTAACTTCTTCCCTTAACAAAGTTGTCTTGCAGTTATAAACAAGTGAAACCAAATAAGTTAAATGCAAATTGACTGAGTAAACGCATTATGTATTCCTCTATTCAAATTATGTGTATTGTATAATATATGACTTCCGTTTAGGCAGAAACGATGAATTGCCCATTTCCACATTTTTTCATCATTTCCCCACGAGAATTTCTGTGTCTTCCATTGTTCTAATTTAATATTTATGAAAATTATGTCAAAAAATAAAAGGGCTCATCGTATAGCTCCAGAAAAAAACTCATATAATACTATTTATTAAGTTGTGTTCTAATTATGTGAAAGCTTCCAATTCTAAAGGCAACATATAATCCTCATTTTTTTTTCATTCCTAGTGCCTTCTCCCTATTTTGTTTCTTAGAGCTTAATCTCCAAGAGTTCTGGTCCTTGGAATGTCTGTTGAAAAGTGGTTCTATCTTAGTCTTCTTACGAGATTGGCTGTTCTCATCTGCAACTTTATAAAAGTGAGGAGCAACTTCTAATAACCATTGAGGCTCTATACCTGATATTTGGGACATGAACTCTCTCGTAGTCAGAATTAAGCTGTGATATATTACATACTCATATTCCCTGCCATATAGTGCACTAGATGGGTGTATTCCAACTTCTGTCCCACCATTAATTGTCTTGTATCCAGATTTTGTTTCCCTTTTAGCAGCATTTAAGAAGAAACCACTTACTAAAGTTTTTCGAATTATCTCCGGATTCTCGTTACAGCTAGTAATGGGTAAGTTTAAACGCTCGAAAATCATCGAGATTTGCCTCTTAACATCTTTAGCTCTTCTCAAGTGTCTGAAGTGAAGGAAGTTAGTATTACAAAAATCTTCAGAACAATTTGACCTCTCCCACCTATTGTAAACGTTTAGTAATGTTAAATGATCACCATAAGGATGATGAAACCTAGCCTTTTTGCCGTCTGCTTCCTGTTGCTTGTTCTTTGGTCTATAAAACACATTTTGCACAGACAGCATAGCAATTATTGTTATCATCTCATCAGAGCAGTTATTGCTAACTGATGAGAGAAGCGCTCTAGCAAGGGTAGGCTCCATTGGGAAGAGGGACATTCTTTGACCCAATTTTGTCAGGTGACCATCGGCATCTAAAGCTTGAAGATGATATAATTCCTCCAATGCATGTACCATTAAACTCTTTGGAGGTGGGTCCATGAAGTCAAAATGTAGTAAATCATTAATCCCCATTGCCTTTAGCATTAAAATAGTATGGAGTAAGTTCTGACGCTGTATTTCAGGAATCGCATTTGGAAGCATTTCATTTTGATATGAGGACTCTGTATACAATCTATAACACTTACCTGGACCTGTTCTACCTGCTCTACCCTTTCTCTGATTAGCTTGAGCTTGTGATATGGGAGCAACTACTAGTTGTTCCATACCTGCTCTAGGAGAGTAAGTATTTACTTTTGAAAACCCAGGATCCACCACGTAAAAAATACCATCAATAGTAATCGATGTTTCGGCAATATTAGTTGCAAAAATTACTTTCCGACTACCTCTCGGAGTGGGTTCAAAAATTTTAGACTGAATCTCACTTGGTAAGGCTGAGTATACTGGCAAAATAATCAATGGATCAATCTTATCGCCCATTTCCTTAGCCCTTTCAAAAAGAACTTCGCAGCATGTATCGATTTCTTCTTGGCCAGTCAAGAACACCAAAATATCACCTGGGCCTTCAGAAGTATGAATATCCATGACACAGTCAAGTGAACTAGCAATGTAATCCATTGTAGGAGTTTTTGAATAAAGAACTTCAACAGGAAATGTTTTTCCCGGAATATTAATAATTGGACAATTGTTGAAATACTCGGCAAATTTGTTAGAGTCCAACGTTGCAGATGTAACAATAACTTTTAGGTCATCTCTTTTCATAGCAGCCTTTTTTAATAATGCGAATAAAACGTCAGTAGCTATGGTCCTCTCATGTGCTTCATCCAGCATGATGACGGAGTACTTTGATAATATCGGATCTAATAGAGCTTCTTGCTGCAGCATACCATCGGTCATATATTTGATGCGTGTCACATCCGAAGTTACATTCTCAAAACGAATAGTATAACCGACCTCACGGCCAATTTTACAACCAACTTCCTCAGCAACCCTCCTCGCTACGGACTCGGCCGCAACACGACGAGGTTGGGTACACCCAATTATTCCATTTTTACTAAACCCTTCATCATCTAGGTATTGTGTAATCTGGGTAGTTTTACCTGAACCTGTCTCACCAACTATAACTAGAAACTGATTGTTTTTAATTTCTGACATAAGTTTTTCACGCATGGAATACACCGGCAAAGATTTCCTTTGCGCTGATATCGGTTTTGCGGACTTTTTACCATAGCTTACTTTCTCTCTCGATTTCTTTTTCTCCCAGGAGGTAACTGTCAATTGCTGCCTCAAATCATCAATCTCTTTCTTAATTTGTAATGGGTCTTTAGTAGGATCCTCGATTTTCCGTTTCTGTTTAATTTGTTCTTCAATATCCTTTTTTTTCTGTAGTTTTTCCTCTCTATGCTGGAGCATTAATTTAGAACCTTGGGATCCAGCTCTGTTTAATGACCCCATAGGATTATTCGAGAGTTTTGGGAGCTCATATTTTTTAGACACTTTCTTGCCCTCTTTTCTAAGGAACTTTGGTCTATCATTCGGGTTGCGTTCTATATCTATCTCTTCTATCTCATTAATATTATCACTTTGATCTTCTGTTTTATCATTGTTTCCTTCATGATCTACCACTTCTTTCTGATCGTATTTCAGTAGTTCTGGGTAGTCTTTAATTGATGCCATACCAGAAGCAATTAGCTGTCGGAGCTCCCATCTTTCTGGAGATGTTAATTTTCTCTTCCGTATTGGATTGGATTGTTTTTCACCTGGTCTACCTCTAACCTTCAATGATTCTACATCGACATCAGTCGATTCCTTCTCCTTTCCTGAAACTTGATCTATGTTGATCATGGATAAAGATATTTTTCCATTAGTCATAATTTTACTAATCTTGACATAGACTGTCTGTCCTTGTTTTACAACATCGGAAGGATGACGTACTTTGTTTTTGCACAGTTCAGATATATGAACTAAACCTTCACCACATTCTTTTTTGAGGTGTAGAATCTGTACAAAACATCCAAAAGGCATAATTTTCTTTATTATTCCTTTGTAAATCTTCCCTAAAACCGGCTGTTCATCTTCAGTGATAAAATTCATTGACAATAAGTCCTTACTATCATATATATCCTCCCATTTTATAGTTTCATTGGGTAGTTCCAGTCCATCTACTTCATTTTTTATCCTTACCTTTGTTTTAACGGTTAATTGTCCTTGTGAAGCATTATATGAGTCGAATAGTTTCTTTGCTACAATTGGAGGTACACCTGTGTTCATTTCCGTGAGTTTTTTCAATAATGTACTAATATTGGGACTGTCTTTAACTATTTGCAGAATAAACTCTGCAACAACATTATCACTTATACCTAGTTCACTGTCTAATACTTTTGATATTGATGAGATGGGATCATCTTTAACAGTACTTGTTAGTGTAGCGTAAAGCCTCTGTATCTTGTCAGTCTCCAAAACTACTCCCAGGGCCTCAAATTTCTTTTCAAACTCGTTCAGATCTTGACTTTCTTGAGCTATCCTCAGCACAAATTCAACAACTACCGGGTCTTTAGTACCTAATATGGATTCTATGTCATCGTCATTTTTATTCATACTTTGATCAATAGCTGATAAATTTTCTGAATTAAAAATAATCTATTCACTTGAGCAACTCATAAGATTTTTACTCTTGGAGAATTCGAAATAGCTAATTTGATAATGTTAATTTCGAACTTTCTATTTTTGAATAGGAATACCTTACTTTAGTCATTAGATGATTTAGCTCATCGCAAACTTTAATAGCGAGATTCTTTTATCATTATGAACGGTATATTTCTATCCATAGAGGTGCGCATACAGTCTCATTGAATGATATGTAGGGCAATACGTAACAGGTCAAGATACAGTATAAGATATATGATATGCTGGCAATAGTAATAATAAGTAGTATAGATGAAAAAATATATCGTAAATTTCTTCCTAATGATTATACAAGAAAAAGCTTAAAAAAATAAATGCTGAGATATACAGTTAGAATATTGGAGCCAGATCAATTTGTATCCTTCTTTTCTGTTCATGAGAAAGTCCATGACAACTATGAAAAGGATGTCAAAATATGCTCGAGCATTCTAATTTGCTTTGTCCTATGTGAAACATTCATTTATTGTTCAACCTCTCTAACACCGTCCTTGTCAACTATCTTGACTATAACACCTTTGAAATCAATTGGCATTCTCTTTTGCAATTCGGCAATACATAGTTTCAGAAGTTCTAGACCCTCTGTGGTGGTCATATCTGGTCTATAATGGTGATCCAGCAACGAAAATGTGTAGAATCCGGAGTATCCATGTGCTGCGTATGGCAAGTCAACCTTAGTACCTAGGTAATCGATCTGGTATAGTTCTGGCTTCTCTTTTTTAGTATCATAGCCACCTATTAGGACATTCACTTGGTATGGTTTCCTAGATCTGATGGATTTTGCGAGTTCCTGTCTGACGTAGCTTGACACAGCACTGGGCGAAAGCTCGTAGTTTTCCCTTATAGAGTATAATTGCATGTTGGCTTGGATGTATTCTGCAAACTGGACGGTGTCACCAGCTTCACCAGTGAAAGTCATTAGTGTGTGAGGCGATAGTAATCTGGACTTGTCATCGCTATCCTTTAACACAGAAATACCTCTCGTTACCGCCTTAGAGGTAGCCAAGATGACAGAATCCTGAACTCTTATACCTAGAATAATATCCATCGTAAGTTTCTTCTTATAATATAGACTTTTTTGCCGCTAGTTAAATCAACTCAATTGACTTAGTATTTCTTCAAAAGTATTCAAATGAAAAAAAAAATATATGTGAGCACTACCTTCCTATTCTAAACTTTTTCCGTTTAGTTAAGTTGACTTGCTTTGAGTGTTCTGTGAATTGTCAGTAGAACTAATGTAACTGAAGATAATCTGATTCCTAGTAGAATTCATCCAATTCTAACCTTTGATCTGGGTATGCTCAATTAGCTGCTATTTCGCCACTTTCTTCATATTTGAGGGGCGATTTCGGGACGCTTCTCTGCTCAACATACAAAAAATAAAAGCGGAATATAGTTTAAAACGTATACAGCATGTGACATGTTGGGATATACGCAAAAAAATATCAAAAAAATATATTTGAAATTTGGCTAATCACTCCGATACGGGGAGTCGAACCCCGGTCTCCACGGTGAAAGCGTGATGTGATAGCCGTTACACTATATCGGAATACTGGATTCGTTGTAAAGCTTAGTAATGTGTCGTGACATATTCTTATAGTGTTCATCACGTGACAATATTTTGCCCAATTATCATATTCACGTTTTGAGATATACTTGAGGTAACTATACTTTTGATTATCTATCAAGTTTCGTACATTGCTTTATCCTGATCGTATTAATCTCTCTATCTATCGCTGACTAGAACAAAGTACAAAGATTTAACCAAAAATTTGTATATATTCCGAGCCCTATCCTTTCATCAATGTAGATTTATTTATTGGAGATATGCTCTGTGCATACTTGAGGTAAGCACTAAAACCAAAATGGGACACCAAAACATTAACCTGTGGAACTACACACGTGGAAAGTGACCGAACTTGATACTTGCGGAAACTACATAAAGCACTAGTGCACAATTACTTGTGAAGTTGTTGGGATACTGTGTAGATAACTACAATATACTATTGTTACTATTGCTGAAGAATACACTACAATACCCTATTTGTGCTTGGCGGCAAATATCCATTCTAATTTCTGGATATATTGAGAGAACCTCCAAATCCATTCAATGTCAAAAGTTCTAGAACCAAGGTTTTCGTATAGGAGCCCTCGTTAAACTCAAAGCTTTTCTCTAATTTAACATTCTCTTTCCCCGTATAGTTTACAAGTGCAGAACCAGGTACGAAGAACACGGGATGGTGGACTAGCGGTCAAGCAAGGCTTCTATATTTGTAGTACACCTAACCTAGACGTTTAATGCGCCCTTTCAAATCGCTTAGATATCCACTGAATATTGCTCTTCTGCACTTCCATCCCCACCCCCCTTCTCATTATCCCGTTTTGCCGTCTCCTCTTCTGGCAGGCGACCCCTCTTGCTGCACAAGGGATCTTCAAATCCGCGAAAAAATATCTCAGAGATCTTGAGATCTCGCTTCATTGTTCTCGCTTCATTGTTTACATTTTTGACTTGCCTACTGTGGAGATCTTAGTAATTCTATGCATCAGAGTTGCTTGTGGACACAGAAGTTCATAATAAAAAAGCAATTACCTGTCAAAACGCGAAAATATTATACTTTCTTATGTAGTGGGAATGAGCTCTATATCATATACTCTTGCTACGATGGGGAGCTATTTCGATGATCTTAATCGATGATCTTAATCGATGAGTTGTTTACATCTGGATCAAGAAGTTGTGTTGAAAAAAAGCAAAATACAACGCAGATACATCTGAAATATCTAACAATGGAAGTTAATAAATAAATTACTATAGAGCATGTAGTATAATTGAACGATATCCATATTGCTTGGGATATATATCACGTTATTATGTCGTTTAATTATCAATGATCGTTTCTTATATGACAACAATGCCATATAATAATGAAAAGTATGCCTCTAGTATAAGAAAAAAAATGTATATAAGAGCTATATATTCTTGATTTAGTTTAATCCTACTCTTGGTTTAAATTTAATTGTTAAATAATAAAAAAACCCCATCACACTAAGAAAAACAAACTTTTATACACTCGCTCATAATTTCAAAAATGGCTTACTCTAAAACTGCTATCCTAATCGCCGCTGCCGCTGCTTTGGTTTCCGCCCAAACCCCACAACAATTGGACGAATTGAACGTCATTTTGGATGATGTCAAGTCTAACTTGTCCTCCTACATGTCCTTGGTCCAAGACCCAAGCTCTGGTATCACTTTGGCTAACTTGCCAGCTGGTGTTTTGAACTTGGGTATGGCTTTGGCTTCCGCCACTGACGACTCCTACACCACCTTGTACAAGGACATTGACTTCGATGGTATTGTTCCATTCTTGACTAAGCTACCATGGTACTCTGAAAGATTGGCTGGTAAGTTGGCCAAGGATCTAGGTGAAGCTTCTTCTTCTGCTGCTCCATCTTCTTCTGCTGCTCCAACCACCTCTTCCTCTGCTGCCCCAACCACTTCTTCTTCTGCTGCCCCAACCACCTCTTCTTCTGCTGCTCCATCTTCTTCCAAGGCTTCTTCTTCTGCTGCCCCATCTTCCAAGGTTACCTCTTCTTCTTTGACCTCCAAGGCTTCCTCCTCTGCCAAGGCCTCCACTACCGCCTCTGCTACCAAGGCTGCTATCTCTCAAATCGGTGACGGTCAAATCCAAGCTCAAACCGTTAACGGTGCTGGTAAGGTCGCTGCTGGTATGGGTGCTGGTGTTTTCGCTGCTGCTGCTTTGTTGTTGTAAGTTTACCCAACATATTAGCATAAGGGTTTTTTTTCCAACTAAATTAAATTACAGGCATCATTATTCTTACTGGAATACGGTTTTATAGATTCACACTTACGATATTTCAACGTCATGTTTACTTAGATAGTACTACGTCTCATAGGTCTTATAGTTACGAATAAATTCTAAAGTATTATAATAACATTAATTGGTATTCACTCATTTGAAAAAAGCCGCTTTGAAAAACAACGGATTGGTCTGCGCCATCCCCAACTAAAAATCGATTTAAAATATGTATCATGTAAAAAATATATATATAAATTGATTAAAAATAAAG
>ERZ1036435.112-NODE-112-length-76274-cov-12.048085_pt1 | contig 76274 bp, 40 predicted proteins | sample MGYA00514223_ERZ1036435 | MGnify/ENA primary metagenome ERZ1036435 (study PRJEB33795, sample SAMN09464927) | human gut metagenome | host: Homo sapiens | place: USA: Stanford, California | collected 2016-08 | study: EMG produced TPA metagenomics assembly of the...
TGATATAAGTTGGTTATTAATCTCTTGCAATTTTTCCTTTAAATTTTCTTCTTGTTATAACTTGTGTCATTACTATTCAAAATCTTTAGACAAATCAATAATATGATGACAGTAGACCCAATACAAGATCTACGCAATATCTGTTTACAGATATTGCAATCGGTTAATTCTAATACTCTATTGGAAGAAGAAACATGGGATTACAACACGGTAAGTTTACGATAATATTATCATTTCAAATATTGAGATAAGCACTACTAACACCGACAATAAGTTGATCAACAACATAGATTTACCCAAACAGACTAGAGAAGCACTTCGCAGAAGTGCTTCTCAATACCTGCTGTATTGTCAAAGAAAAAATCAAACATATACAACTAGGAAGCCTCTGCCAGCAAAGGCCAAGCTACAATTAGTTGAAACATTTTCCAAGAAACGGTACCTGACTAGATGTGAAAAACATCAGTTGGCGGTTCAATGTGGGATCACCACCAATCAAGTTCAAATTTGGGTATGTTTTCTAAATTGAGTGAAACCAATTCAACCTCTGTAGTAAATACTAACTTAGAGCATACAGTTTGCAAATAGGCGCAAGAGATCGAAAGATCTAAACAATCGTGACTAGCTATAGTTCCTCCTTACTCTTTTATAGTTTTCTCCCCGTACAATTCAATACAAAACAATTCTTTAAATTTCTCTTACTTTGCAATCCAAACTATCTGCTTTTCGCAACAGTTTAATTTTGCGAGTCCTCGGTGTGGGTTTGTAAATTATATAATGGCCCATGCGTCCTCAGCGCCATGACAGAACTTGGAGCAGGCGACGGAGGCGGAGAGCGGGTAGTTAGATATAGCTATTTTGTCATCTACATATTCATCAGCAAAGGAGTCGTGGCCTCTCGCCATCGCCCCCACAAATACGCATACTGATTGCTTATCCCCAAGGTACTCCTGCGGCCTCATCACCTCAGCGTCAAAAGAAAGAGTGACCTTCTAACAGTATGAGAAAGCTTGCAATCAAAGTGTTCTGATAAATATAAGATCAAAATGAACAGTTCCATATCTTACCTCTCAATTAAAAATACTTCAATATCCAAATCATATCAGCACAATGCTGTTAACTCCAGTCAGCATTATAACTTGCAATCCATATTTATTCATTGGTACGACTATTATAATATAATCATAAAACACGTATATTTACCTAGAAACGGTAAAGTATAATATACGATTGTTTATCAAACCTCACTATCTATTTTAGTTTCATTTTGGCATTCGATAGTGATCAGCACATAATCGTATGTTAGCAGTACAGCCAATATTTGTACTGACTTGGATACAAATGAATCACTAAGGTCTCTATATTAGCCTTAACCGATTAGGCAATATTACGTCCTGAAAACACGCATTATCCATTATAAGGCAAAATCGCTTAGATGTTCCTGTCATGGACAGTAAATCTAATGCAACACAAAAATTAAGAACAGTTTTCTTACTTTATTTGAAGCATGAGTATTACCATGGGAGAATTGCAGTATTTTCTTGAAGGCTGCGGCACCTAATTACCATTTTGATTGGCTATACGCTAGCTTTTGTGCTGCCCATCGAGCAATTGGTGATTTTTGCATATTAATTGTAGATTATCAAATGCTGCTTAAATTATTTTGTATCTTATTTAGCGAATCGCTGTTCAAACTCCTGTGCCCTGAGCAGAATTTGAAAATGTAACTATTGGATGCGAAATGCCCAATCAGATGCATTTCCTATAGTCACGAACTCATTTGTAGTGGCTCCAGTGCAATATATGTTATTATCAATCAGTCAGTGCAATCTAGGATCCATATATCACTTAAGTTTAATGGAATTGATATTCCAACAGAAAGCAAGTTCGATATGGCGCTAATACAGATTCAGGTTTTGTTGTTCTGTGTCAGCGTTTCAATCATCTGATATAACACTTTTGACATTCATTTCCGTTACTTTCATGCATGTTGCGTATTATTGACCACTTATTTGTGCCTATGTGTTATTTGCCAATTACAGGCACTGCCTTTTCTAATCTTTAAAAGGCTTCACGAATTTTGAAAATAATCCATCGTTTCGTGAGAGCCTGGGCATTTGATGGGCTTAACGAAAGCCCGTGAACGAGTTGCGAGCAAAGCTAGTGCATGTTATACAGTAGATCAATGCTGTACAAGATTGATGAAATGCTTTGATCTGGTTTAAAACAGAGGGTGGAAGTGGATAAGATAAGAGGCCTATTGGATTTACATAAAGACTCGGTGTCACCGTATTCTTCGAGATTTCAAAGGACAAAATAAAAACGGCAGCTTCTATACAGACTGGTAAGGAATTACAGAAATCCGAAGTTTACATGGGACTTGATTGGATATAAGATGTTTGCTAGAGGATCGAGATTATTTTTATACAGGCCTGTTATACATAGGAATTCCTCCACAAAAACCGTTCTAAAGAAGACACAGACATGGACTCAAGTGAAGCAGTTATTGCGATTAGCTAAGCCGGAGAGAAAGTACATAGCAGGAGCTGTAGGGCTTATAGCAGTTTCAAGTGCAGTTAGTATGAGTCTTCCTTCTGTGATTGGAACCTTGATAGATCATGCATCCACGCCAGATGCGCCTATTTATGGCTTGACTAGGAATCAGTTTCTGCTGGCACTGGGATCGGTTTTTGTTGTTGGAGCCATTGCAAATTCGGGTCGAATAATTATACTAAAGATTACAGGTGAGAAGTTAGTTGCTCGATTGAGGACAAAGACAATGAAATCCATGCTTTCACAGGATGCTACCTTTTTAGATAAACATAGAGTGGGCGACTTGATCTCCCGACTCTCATCTGATGCATCAATTGTCTCAAAAAGTGTAACTTCCAATTTGTCTGACGGTTGTAGAGCAACGTTACAAGGTGTTGTAGGCATTGGTATGATGACATATATATCATTGAAACTAACTACTGTAATGACAATGATGGTACCACCTCTGGGAATTCTGGCCATGCTATATGGTGGCAAGATCAAGAAAATATCCAGGCAATTACAGGATAAAGTGGGTCAACTATCAAAAACAAGTGAGGAACAATTGAACTCCCTAAAAACTGTGCAAGCGTATGCAGGTGAAAGGAAAGAACTACAAAGATATTCGAATGAGGTTAGGAGTGTTTTCAACATTGGAGTGAAAGAAGCAGTGGCCTCTGCTTTGTTTTTTGGAAGCACAGGTCTAATTGGTAATATTGCTATGATAGGCCTACTTCTCGTGGGGACGGCAGATAGTTCGATTACCCTTGGCGAGCTGTCTAGTTTCATGATGTATGGTGTTTATACGGGTTCATCAGTGTTTGGGTTAACTGGATTTTATTCTGAGCTAATGAAAGGTTGTGGTGCTGCAGAACGTGTATTGGAATTACAAAATATGAAAACTAAAATCTCTCCAACAAAAGGTATCTCTCCTCCAAAAACTTTGAAGGGGTTACCTATCACATTCAACAATGTGTCATTTGCGTATTCGAATGGAAAATCGGTACTGTCAGAGATGAACTTTCAAATATATCCCGGTGAACATGTTTGTTTTGTAGGTGGTTCGGGTTGTGGTAAGTCTACTATCAGTTCATTGCTACTACGTTATTATAGGACTGGGTCAGGGAATATTAGCATTGGTAACTATGATATATCAGCGTTTAATTTAAGAAAATACCGTCGTATGCTAGGTGTTGTTCAACAGGAGCCATTACTTTTCAATGGTACTATACTGGATAATATTACCTACGGGCTTCATGACAAATCCTTAACTGACCTAAACATGGCGTTAAAAGCAGCCAATTGTGATCAATTTATTAAAGAGTCTCACATGGGACTAGATACCTTGGTAGGTCCTAGAGGTGCTCAATTGTCTGGGGGGCAAAGACAGCGTATAGCCCTTGCGAGAGTGTTCCTGCAAAATCCAGATATCTTGATCCTGGATGAAGCAACTAGTGCATTAGATACAAAAAGCGAGGATATCATAAATAAGGAACTACAGAGGAGACAAGAGGCTGGGATGACTACCATTTCCATTGCACACAGATTGTCGACCATTCGTCATAGTTCTAGAGTCATCGTTATCGAGGATGGTAGAGTTGTCGAAAGTGGCTCATTCGATCAACTAAGGTCTACAAGAGATAGTGAGTTAAATAAACTGTTAAAAGAGGGTCTGGAACATCATAAATAGGATCCTCAATAGCTGGATATGCATAAAGAAGAATTGTCGAAAGGGAACCAGAACTGTCAAAAATCACTCTATTACATTAATGGCATGCATTCTTGATGACCCGCTAATTCCAAAGGTTATTTTTATTATCTCGAATATTAGTTATGTCTATCACAGACTTCAGTTTGTAAATATTTAATGATTCCAATTAATATCTATTCTTTCGCAAATGTAATATTACATTGTACGACATTATAGAAAGAAATCAGTGATGAACTGTAGGATTTGATGGGCTCACAATCAAAATGAAATCATAATAGTCACTTCGATCTAGCTTCTATCAACTGATTATGAGATAGTAGTTCGGTTTTCTTGATTGTGTGAGCGTTTTAAGGAAGCAGATCCATGTTACAACAGTGACGGTTGCTTACCCATAGCGTGCAATTTGAAAAAAGCAAGTCTCCTTAGGGCGATCATTATTAAATCGAGTCCTTAAAAGAGAGGTAACTAAATATTGGGGGTAAGGAGTTTGTTGGCAACGAATAAAACGGATAGTTATTATTAATTAATAGACAATCATGCTTGTTCCACCAGCTAGCTTTGGTATTGCCGAAGAGGGCATATATAGGTGTTCGAAAGTGGAAACATTAAACTTGTCATTCTTAGAGGGTTTGAACTTAAAGACAGTAATATTTGTTGGTGGTACGGAGCCATCAAAATTCTTTAAGGAATTTTTCACTAGATCATCAATTGAATGGACTGCAATTAGAACAGCAGATTTTTCCACTGTGGGCTCGCCTTTGAAGAATGATTTAAGCCTTGTATCCCCACACTCTTACCAAAAAATGCATTCAGATGAAGATACACAATCTAGAGAATCCCTAGGGGAAGATGGAGAATCCATTCATAGCGGGACAAGTTTAACTATAGGAAAGAACAAGGTAATTTCTCCCCAGAAGATGGCATATCATTTCTCTGATAGTGATGATCTCATGCTAATAAAAAGTAAGAGCCTGCAAAGAATTTTTGAAAAGTTACTAGATAGAAAGAACTACAATACACTGCTTGTGGACAAAACTTCTCTGGTAATTGGCATCCTGCGGAAAATACAAAAATGGAATATAAGTTCAATTATTAATGAATATAGATTATTTGCTGGAAAGAATAGAGGATACTTTGCTGAAACTTTTCTTGAAATGATTCAAATCAAAATAGAACAAACAATCGAAGAGCGCAGTTTGGATGAACAACAAATAGACACAATTGTTAGTGAAGAGCAGCAACTCCCGTGCGTCGAACACAAGTCGAATCCCGTTGAACTAGTTGATGAAGACTTACTTTGCGACGAACCAGAGGTACCAGAGAGACAGCTACATATTGTTGAGGAAGCTGAAAGAAAAAATAGAATTAAAGACATCCCAAGGGTAAATAACATATTAATAAGTGATACGTCAACATCTTCATCAGATCTGGGTATATTTGGTCACCGTTATAGACTCGCTTTCACTCAAAAGGAGCAGGGCCAATATGAGTATTATAAGTCACAAGACGGTAATGATGATATAGAGACAGTCTGTCTCAAAATTCCCAAAGAAAATGACTTGCCGGGCTGGTTTAAGTTCCAAAGAGATTTATGGGAACAAGAAAATATTCCTCAAATACATCATTTTTATAAAGAACAGATATATATATAACTGTGCATAGCATTCACGAAAGACTTCATGACCTGAGAATTAAGCTGCTTTTTCTAGCACAATGACTCTGTAGGCTGAGCCAGATACTAAGACGAAAAGAATTAGGATAGAATTCTCCAGTAAAAATATGATCCTGTTGAATTACTACAGAATCTCCCGCAGTGCCAAGTCGTTATTATCTCTAGAATCAGTCTCTTCATCAAATTTCAAAAATGCGTGGTCACCCATTGCTCTAGGCTGAAAGAATAATTTGATAATAAAGATTAATGCCAATAAGCCTGACAAACAAGAAACGATTAAGTAAACAACACCAAGGGACATATTTCTGCCACCAATGACACTATTTGTTGTTAGTACAAAGGACTTTGATCCTCCAAAGTACGATATGGGGTAATGTAAGCCAATAGCCATGCTGTATGTACCTTTCGGCAATGGTGCCGTTTCATTTTTTAAAGCGAGTTTATAAAACTTCGGTAAAGCTGCAGTACGCATCCAGACTTGAAATTCCTCCCACTCATGTATATTAGGAATATTATCCTCAGTGTATCCATCAGGAAATCTCTCACGCCAATTAGGAGGTGGTATAATTTGAGAAGCATTGTATGTAGTTTTCTTGAACCTTTTTCTATCGATGCTCCACGATATTTTTTTGTTTGTAAGCTCATAGTCTGAGTTAGAGTCACCAACTGCCTTCAATTGTTGGTCAAAGGTATCATTGAACATAGAATTTGCAATCATACCACAAGGGTAAACTATCTTATCACCCTCCGCGCGAAGAGGTCTACAAGCCGTGGTTAATTCATCTTTGGATAAGGCCTTCCCCAGGAGCTGCTTATAGTCAAATGACTCAACATATCTTCTATGGTTCTGGTAGAAATTGGTTAATTTGTAGTATATATAAACAGAATCCTTGATATCATCCGGTATCTCGAATTCAAGAATACACTTGGATTCGTCATCTTCATTCTCTAATTTCCATCTGGTCTTGCTAGCTACCTTGTGTTTAAAGTTGTGATGAACATACTTTTTCGGTATATCTGTAAAATCGCCTGTGTTTGCCTTGGTCGAGCAGTGGCTATAGTCAATTGTGAGGTCCTGAACACCTTTGGCACTCAATATTAGACCTACGCCAATTGGTGTGAATATGCAAGCATAGAATATTAGCAATGGAAGTACACTCTGCGGTGATAGGATTGGCTGCCATGATTTCAATCTCTGTTGTCTAAAGGCTGTATTGGGGGGTTTATTGGATTTGTGTTCGGTGCCCATAAGCGAATCCTCCGGTTCAGCAGCCTTTCTGAAGAACCACATTTCAGGCCAATTCTTCTCTCTTGTTACAAAAAACTTTCTTATTTCAGTTAACACCTGATGCTGGTGGTAATTGTAAGTTACTATATGTTAATCATAAACATTTCTATTTTTTTAGGCCATCAGATGAGACTTATTATTGAAATTTGGTGGAGCAGGAATGGTTTAAAAGTAAAAACCCGAAATGATCGAGTTTGACGGTGAATATTTGGTATCGATGATGGAAGCTCTCAGACTTGTAGTCAATACCGGAATAAGTTCTTGACAAGCCATAATGGTTATGAGGACGCTTTTGGCAGCTGCGTTAGATGATCTGTGTTGCTGCGAGCAGCATGGTCTTAAAGTCTTTTCTTTACTGACATTTGATATGTCAAATTCTTTTATGTTTGGCAGTGAATATAATGGCGATTCTTTATAAAATTGTTTATCGACAAGATCTATTTCTATTTAGAATAATTACATTCAACTATTTAAGCATTAATTGGTTGTGGTTGAGTTTGTGAATTCAAGTCCACATCATTAAGTGGGGTGGCAACTGACATTGCATTTGCGTGTTTAATAAGTTGCTTGAAGATGAGCTGGACCTCCGATTGGGATTTCACGCACTCAAGTTCCAATATTTCAACGTCTTTGTTCGTAATCAAAGTGTGCATCATCATGGTTACACCCCAGGTGTGAGGTTTGTTGACAATTAGTCTTTCTAATAGTACTCTTAGGATGAGTTCCCTCACAATATCCAATTGATCATCCCATTCCTTAGAGATGAACATTTCCTTGATTACAAAACTAAACCAATAAGTGTGGATGTTAGGATATCTTAATTGTTCGATAATGGATTGTATCATTTGATATTTGATTTCAGCTTTACCTTCCTTGATAATCTCAAATAATAGAGTATAGTAAGACGATTTTGTGTTGAAGATGGCATTCGATGAAGTTTTTTCATTCTCCAAGCCAGCCTCGATACCAGTGTGAAGGACAATAGCCCTAATTAGCTTTTGGTTAACTGATACTGCCTCGTAACCAAGGCAATTTTTCCTGTGTTTCTCATCAGAGTATAAACCATTTACAACAGTCCTCAACAAGGAACTCGAAGGGATGCGGAGATAGTTGTCAACAGGCTTCTTTAAGTTCCTCAAGTCAGCTACAGGGTCGTAGTAAACATTTGGAACAGTTTGACATTCTGGCATATCCTTCATATGAACATTCTGATCAAACGGATTAGGGATGGAGATGCCACGAGGAATGGCAGATAAGATGACATTCTTTAGTTGGAAATATGTTTGCGGCAAGGCGTTCATTAATTCGTAATGATTCTCGATCAAAAATTCAGGATAGTCATTTGATATTGCCAGCATTATACGGAGTGCCCCTTTATAAATGACTGATACAGCATCCGAAACAGAATTCTTTTTGGTATACTTGTCCAGAAATAAGAACAAATCCATCATTAAAATCATTAAATTTTTCCAACCCTTTTTATCAGAAAGTCTCAACATTTCTGGTAAGAACATCCTATGCGACAACAAAGTCACCCATGCAAATGAAAAGCCAGTAAAAGCAAATGGCTGTAATGAATGTAGATATAGGGCAAAAGTGTTATAAAATTCAGCATCAAATTGTTGTAGGTCTTTACGATTGTCAGAATTTTTAACATTAACAAATTTGTGGGTTCTAATCTGTGACCATTCGTACAATAAATTAGATAATAATCTGAAGTAAGGTCTTTCATTGAAGGTTGTGTTAGTTTCACCATGATCTTTAGCAAACACTAACAATATCACGGAAAGAATCATATTGAAATAGTCCCCTCTAGAGCAATCATTCCAATTCTGATGGATTAGCAGTTTGATAATCATCTTGCTTAACGCATCAATAGATACAAATACATCTCCAGTTGGGTCACTCTTCTTAAATGAGTAAATTGACAACTCTAAGGCTGATTTGAAAAATACTATGACATTATCACTTTCAGATAAAATTCCTGCATCCATCATTTGAGAGATGAAGGCCAAAGTAATGGCATCATCAGATTCAACCCTTTGTAGAAGTTTCACCCATTCTGTAAAAATCAAGAAATAGTGCTCCTTCTTGGTGATTTCAATGTCTTCCTTAATTGGGAGAATCGCTTTATTTTCATACTTAGAGATAAATTCTTGAGAGTCTTTAGAATTTAATTTTGATAGGTAAATAACGGAGTTTATCAAATCCATTCTCATAAGAATAGGATCTTCAGACAAAATGCTTTCTTCTATCAGCTTTATAGTGAAATCCACGGAGTTCTCCATTCCAGAAGCCATTGCTTTCACCAAGACGTTGTCTAATTCATAGGGATCAATTAAATTAACTTCAATCAGCGACTTAATGACAGCCAGGTTAAACTTCCTGCTATCTAATGCATATACTAACCACCATACAACATCTTTCCTAGCTACCAATGAAAGAGAGCAGAGTTTTTCTAGTAGCAAAGATAATACCTCTCTACAAAGAGGGCTTTCACTAGTCGCAAACAAGCTATTGACTACAGCTTGAGAGACTTTCAATGCCAGTTGATCTTTCTGGACGCTCTTTGCAATGAATGTCAAAATTTGGAAGATAATTCCATCTATCTGGTTCTTCTCGCCTAATTCTTTTAGTGAATTCTTATCGGCATTTTCTTTGATTAATGCAACTAAGGAATCCATTAGATGCACCAGGATCCTGTGGTTTTGTTCTAGTTCTGATTGGACATTGTTAACAAGATGTGGATTTCTTATTGGCATTTGAGCTTGGGCGGGACCCAAAGGTTGTCTGTTCGCAGTAGTTTGAATGTTTTGTGGGATATTTTGAACAGGTTCTGCAGGAATAGATTGTGGTGTGTTAACCGACTGATTTTGGTTGGCTATAGTCATCGCATGATTATCAGGAAAGAAGTTGCCAAATTCTTCGTACAGCTTGAATTGTTGTGGGGTTACACCATTATTTTTGATACCTAGCGGATCGGGTAACGCAAGTGAGTATGGATTAGTGTTGGGAGTTATAAATGGTTGGTCCGATCTCCTTTCTTTATGATAGCGGCGTATGGCTATGGCCTGTATCAATTGTTCACGAAGCTCTTGTACAGCTTTATCAACCGCAGCTAATTCGACTAAATTCAACGCTAAGCCGATGTTGTCATTTATGGCGGTATCTAGTTCCTCTAGCGGATTACTAGACAACCCCATCATGTTAGGAAGCAGTGACTGAGTGGTTGAACGTAAGCTTTCTTTCAACGGATCATAGGCTGTTGCCCTTGATAAACTCTTTGCCAGTTCACGAACCATCGTGATTGCAGCTGCCTTTAGTTTATTCTCATCAGGCTCGGTGGCAAAATCTTTGGACACAATTTTAGTTGTAGTTATAACAGCAATATTCGCAGATTTTTCAACTACTGGGCCCAATACTTCTCTCACTGCTTTTGCTAAAGCAATTTGGAATACACGTTTAATTTCGGGACGTGTGGTGAATAATGTTGAGCCTGATAATGATACGAATGGGCCGTCATTTGTTTGATTTGGGGCCTCCATGTAATTTCCCTGTTCTTTAGAACTTGGGTTGTTGTTCAAAATGTGTTGCTGTCTTTGCTGATAAATCAGAAGTTGTTGTTGATGTTGTTGCATCATTAACATTTGCCTTTGATGTTCAACTTGTTGTTGTTCCAAAGTTACAGAGCCAATATTCCCTGACAGGTTTTCAATAATATCAGTTGAATCAAGATAATTTGTGGAATCTAAGCTGTCCATTGGTATATCTAAAGCCTTGAATAGCACTTCGACCTCAAATGTCAAACTTAGCTTCCAGTTTGCTTTTTCGTTCAACTCTTTCAGTGTTCTCAATATTCCAATAGTCCAAGGGTTTGGTGGCTTGAAAATCTTCGAATTTGCTGCATGTTGTATAATTTTTGTTGTAAATGGCACAACAATCTCCAGTCTGTTTTCCTTGTGTGCATCAAGAAGAAGCTCTCTGAATGCAATATTTCTATGCTTAATTGGTTTATCAACTCCAATAGTGATGCAACCTAGCCATGCAGCCAGATTTTTCAAATGCTTCTTATCGATAGCTTTAACATCTTTTATGGACATTAGCAAAAACAGCTGTTTTAATGTCATATTGATAACATACTGGTGGAGTGATTCTGATTCAACATTAACAAGCACATCTTTATATAGATTTTGGTAGTTTGGTTCTGTTTTTGCTCTTTGATTTACTAAGTAATTAGAAAACCATGCGTAATAATTTGAGGTTAAAACAGATTTAAGATCCAAAACTTTATTCTTTAAGTTTTCTGTAGAAATATTATTCAGAATGAAAAGAACCTTTTCTGTAACATCTTTAGGAGGAGTATCTTGTTGAAATTGATATTTCAGTTCATCAATAACAAAAAATTTCATTGGATAGAGTTCAAGGGGCTGTTTTGTAATTGGTGTGCTTTGATTTTTTGCAACATCAATTCCATGTGCAGCTTCTGACAACGATTGATACACTTGAGGTTGGGTTTTCAAATCAGGAACCTCTTGTAATAAATCTTTGCAGTATTGAGGAAAATCTGGTAATCTAATTCTAAATGCGTAAATAGCTTGCACAGCAAACTTAAACATCTTAGACTCGACACCCTCCTTAGCAAAGTTCATAATAATCTTGAAAGCAACGTCAAGCACAAACCCACGTAATAATTGGAATAAAATCATAGAACCGAATAGAACAGAGGTGGTAGCTAAAGCATCTAATGGATAATCTTTGTAGAAATTTGATTCTGATAGAACAGCATGGGTAATGCAAGCAAATAGATCTTGGTCGTGTGAGGAGTTGCTATCTCTTAACTTGATTAATAGGTCGATAACATCTTTGATCGCAATTTCACCACTATACATTTTTTGCAGTTGCATTTGCATCTCCTTTTCAATATCGCTCTCCACAGGACCAGTATCTTCGCTAGCTAAGATGACGTTATCATGGTCATATCCAAAGTTTAATAATCTTGGGACAGCTATTAGAAGGGCAAATTGTAGCTTTTCGAACATCAATTGGTCATTAGCATTCAGAGGGATTGTGCGTAAGAAGTTAATAAGAGTATGCAGTGATTTTAAGTCAAAACTTTGAGACTTTTTTAGTGGCATATCATTGTCAGGAATCTTGATTTGAGCATCTAGATAGGATATAGCGGAATGTGAGTTGTTAGAATCAAGATGCTTATGTATATAATCTTCAAATCCATTCCAGCCCACACGAATAGCTCTAGGTAAAAACTTAAATATGTCCTCAAAAGGCGTATGATCAATGACAAACTCCAATTTTCCTTCATCCTTTAAAACCTTTGCAAATTCAATTAACCTGAATTTGTTGGTATTAATAATTGCAGTGCAAACTTCCAAAAGCAGCTTATTGTCGTTTCCTAACGCTCTAATTATATCAGTTACTGATTGAAAGGACTTTTCGAATGTTTGAACAACTAATGCAATTAGTATTTCATCTACTGTTGTCGTGTTTTCAATTAAAAGACTAAAATGTTTCATATTGTTGATTAGTGCTAATGCTAGATATTCGGGAGCTGCGTTGAAGTCCTGAAAAAAGCATTCCTGAAAAACGGGTAACATTGGGTTATCTACAAGTTCATCTCTTTGTAAAAATAGCTCTAGGTCCAGACTAGAAACACACATCAAGTACAGCATGGACATCTTTGTATTTTCAATTTTATTTGACACTTTTCTTATATTTTGAGAGTTTAGAATATCAAAACAGCCTTCAGAAACAGACCATTTATGAAGCAATACCACTAATTGAAGTTTCACAGATACATGCCAGTCACAGCTGAAAAACTCATCAATTATGCTACCTGAGTCTAGTATTGCAAATAAAGAACTTAGAGAAGCTAATGACGCATGTACAGGAGTGCTCAAAAAATATTTTGTGGACATCAAATTGAATATACGATTCCAATTGGTAGCATCTTTTTTCATTGCATACAATGTTTCGTGTAATTGATGGCCTATATGAGTTGCAGCATCGACAGCGTATGGAGTAAACCATGGTGAAGCATTACCACTTTCGATATCTGTCTTACTAGCATTTTGCAGATTTTGAGATCCTGGGGAAAGAATTTCCGATAAAAGTAATGCCACACAATCATTTAGACTCTCACCTTCAAGAGAAAAGACAATGTCTCTTATTTGCTCTATGTAATTGTCAGGGGGGTTATCTGCCGATAGTACACTTTGTAATGATTCCTGGTAGTTCATTTCTTCGATGTTTATTGTTAAGCTTTTGATGTATTTTTCTATATCAATGCAATCTAGTAAATCAGGTTCAGTGTTTAAATGATCTTGCAGGTAATGATCTAACTTTTTTATTTTGTAATCTTGAATAAATTCGGTGTTTTCAAAAACTGCTTTTCTAATTAGTGAAACGTAACTTTCGTCTTTCTTAGATAGACGCTTAATGGAGTGATAGAGAAGATTGTATAACTCTCTTGGATTACCGTCAATGTTCTCTGCCTGTACTAAAAGTCTCTTCAGATATTCTATTTCTACTTCGGCTGCAGAGTATTCTAAGATTTCAAATATGTCTCTTTTGGATATTTCGAAATTTATTTCACTTAGATTTACAAGGATTTGAACAACGCGAGTAATCGCAGTCCTGTGTTTGCTCCTGTTGTTGCCACTATTAATTATGTCAGAACTGTCTTTCTTGGTCCCTAGCTTCGATTCGTCAGTGGGGCCAGAGGGCATAGACTTCAGTAATTATATGTACGGTCCTGTTTTGTAAACGGTAAAGGGTGCAGGAATCAATTATAATTCTCTATTAAAACTCGGGTTCAAAGAGAAGGAAATGAATTCGTATAGCTTATTATTCAGATAACGTTACCCTTACAAATTTCGTGTTTCTTATTTTGAATGTTTTTGCTTCTTATATCAAAACACTTCTCTTCAGCAAACTGCTTTATAGATCTGATTGAAGAGGAAGGTGGGGTTATCAAAAATTGCTTCGCTCGTTCGTTTCGCTATATCTTAAACAAAAAACTCAGAAAGCAAGCAGAAAAGTATAGTATTGTAATTGGGTAATTGAGCTCTTATTGTTTCAAGCTTCAGGCTTCAAACATTACCTATTCTAATACACCAAAAGTGGCAAACTGATGTTCGAACTTGTATCTGTCTGAGAATCTGAACTTTGTTGTTTCCTTTGCCAAGTTTGGCACTCGAAGAGGAAAAAAAAGTTTGAAAAAATATATAGCGTATGTTGTGATATTAGCCTTCCATAGTAATAAGGTTCCTCTTTGAGATGCTCATATATGGGAAAGTCTTGATGCATTACAATTTTTCATGATGTTAAGGATTTATTATTGGCCTGTTGACCAATTGTGGTTTAAAGTCTTAAAGACTTATTGGCATACCGTTGTATTCATTTGGAGTTGTATTTAGTTAGACGAAGAATTTGGATAGCGATGCAGCATATGATAAAATGAAGCAAGCATCTATTAGCAGGTTTTTTAAGAAGGTTTCCACAGTCAACAAGGAGAAAGTTGACCAAGTGAAGGAAGTTGAGAAAGAAGCTGAAGTGGATGAGGTGCTGGACTTGACTTTGGATTCGGAGAACGATGAGGAGCAACAGCAAGAGACGCCAGTTCTAGAACCAATAGATGGTGAAGAGCATCCAACTGTCAGTAAAGTACCTGATCTTAACGATTCACGATTATTACAAAAACAGAAAATCTTAAACGCATCTAAGGATATTACAAACTCTGTGGATGTAAGTGCCTTTAATGAGAAGCTTAAGGATATCATGAATAAAAGAAAACTGGGCAAGATAAAAGGTTCCCTTATAGATGAATCAGATGAAATTGCTGAACAAAGTGAAGCTGATGAGCATAATATAAAGAAGAAGAGAAAGAAAAGTGACCAATTGACACCATTAGACCGCCAAGTGAAAGATTTGAAACTAGGTAACATGGATAAAGTATTGGTTATTAGGGTTGGGTATAAATATAAGATCTTCGCGCAGGACGCTATCATTGCAAGTACGATTTTACACCTTCAACTAATTCCAGGAAAAGTTACTATTGATGACTCAAATCCTAATGACAGTAAATATAAACAGTTTGCATACTGCTCATTTCCTGATGTGAGATTGAAGGTACATTTAGAGAGACTAGTGAGAAGCGGTTTGAAAGTAGCTGTTGTGGAACAAAGTGAAACAGCCACCACTAAAAAATTTGATAATAGCAAGGCCAAAACTTCGGTATTTGAAAGAAAAATTACTGGTACATATTCTAAAGCGACATACGCAACAAACTGTGAATTTGAAGTAAGTCATGAAAACATACTTGGCACAAATAATAGTATATGGGCGTTAGATATTGAGGTCTCTGATTCTATCTATAAATATTACTTATGGTCCATCCAGTTGTCAAATGGTGAAGTTATCTATGATAGTTTTGAAGAATCAAAGGACAACTTCTCTAAAGTTGAAACAAGGATGAAGTATTTGAATCCTAGCGAAATAGTCTCCCCAGTTGTTGATAGTTTTCCAATAAAGCTAAAAAAGAGATTTCTTGACTTACAGCTTTGTCAGAAAAATTATGATATACTAGCTGAAGATTTGAACATACCAAAAAAGGAGCTTCTAAACAATAGGTTGATTGAGCTGTGGCATATTTTATATCGTTATCTTAAGGAGTATTCTAATGAGAAACTCCTTAATATAGGTAGCAATTATAGGCATTTTTCAAAAAAAATTTCAATTCAGTTACAAGCTCAAACAATTAATAATCTCGATTTGATCTCGAACGATGACAGTAAAGGAACCTTATTTTGGATACTTGATCATACAAGGACGCCGTTTGGTAAACGTTTATTAAAAGAATGGTTGCTAAGGCCTTTACTATCAAAAGACGCTATTGTAGATAGACTCAATGCAATCGATTGTATTCTAGAATCTGCAAATTCGATTTTCTTTGAATCACTAAATCAAATGATGAAAGGTATACCTGACTTATTACGTACGATTAATAGAGTATCATTTGGCAAGACTTCTCAACGAGAAGTGTACTTTCTTCTAAAGCAGTTGACAGGCGTAATTAAACACTTCGAAGCTCACAAAGACTATATCGAGGTAGAAATCAATAGTAACTCTGGAGCGATTAAAACAAAATCTACAAAATTAGCCTCAATCATGACTCAAATGTTTGAGTTTTCTTTAAGTAGTGTGATTCCGCAATTGCTTTTAATGATTAATGTTTCCGCTGTGATGGAAAAGGACCAAAAGAAACAGCTCTTGGGGTTCTTTAATTTGAACAATTATGATAATTCAGAAAATATAATCAAAATGCAACGAGACATAGATTCTGTTAAGGCACAATTGCATGATGAACTTCAAAATATTAAAAAAATCTTAAAAAGGCCGCACCTTGCTTATAAGGATGAAGTTGATTTCTTAATTGAGGTTCGTAATACACAGGTCAAAGGTATCCCATCTGATTGGGTCAAGGTCAATAACACGAAAATGATAAGCAGATTTCTTACCCCACGGACGAAAGAATTGGTGGAGTTACTAGAATATCAGAATGATCTCTTATACAATGAAATCTCTAAGGAATATGACCAATTTCTGAATAGAATTGCTTCATATTATAATGAAGTGAAAACATTCATAATGAATCTTGCGGAGTATGATTGTTTATTATCTCTAGCAGCTGTGTCTTGTAATGTTGGGTACACAAGGCCAGTTTTCACAGATAGCAATGAGCAATTGATAATAGCCAAGCAAGCGCGGAACCCTATTATAGAATCGCTTGGGGTGGATTATGTTCCTAATGATATTGAGATGGAAAAAGATAGTGGCCGTGTACTTGTTATTACAGGACCTAATATGGGTGGTAAATCGTCGTACATCAGGCAAATTGCTCTGATGGTAATTATGGCTCAAATTGGTTCCTATGTTCCTGCTGAATCACTTAAATTGAGTGTATTTGATAATGTTTTGACAAGAATTGGGTCGCAAGATAATATATTACAGGGACAATCTACATTCAAAGTTGAACTTTCTGAGACAGTGGAGATAATAAATTCCTGTACTTCAAAGACTCTTCTTCTACTAGATGAAGTCGGTAGGGGAACAAGCACCAGAGATGGGAATGCCATTGCATGGGCCTTGATTAAATATTTTGTTGAAGAAGAACAGTGCCCTTTCATCTTGTTTACTACACATTTCACTATAGTTACGACTGTAAAATCACCATTGTTGAAGAGCTATCATATGAATTACGTGCAGCATAAAAACGAAAATGAAAATTGGACTACAGTGGTCTTTCTGTATCAATTGAAAGCCGGGGTCACAGATAGCAGTTATGGGCTGAATGTTGCGAAATTGGCAGGTATTGACACACATATTATCAATCGCGCACATGATGTTGCTATCAGTTATAAGAACGACACAGAATTTGACACCAACATGATCTTGTTTCAAAAAGTTAGAAATATCCTGGCCAATAGAACCACGGCAAGGGAGACATTAAAAGTACTATTAGAATTAGATGTTTGATAGAATCTATAGCTACCATTACATATTTATATTTCTTAACATTATTTTATTGGCATTTTTGTAACGAATGTTTTCTGGAAATTCCAATTTTTTATGTTTTGGGAGGGGATCATCGCAGACAGGAAGCTAAATGTTAAGGGAAAGTCGATTTGTCGAAAGAGCGATTGAAATCTATTCAAGCATACTAAACTTATAAATTGAATACTACAAAAATAGAATGCAAGCGACATATAGACGATTGCCCTCAAATCACTGACCTAGAGATCATGTTGTACCTTTCTATGAGTGGAACTCTCTCTGAGAACATTGTCAGAGTTTATCCAAGGGACACAGAGCAATCTATTGCTGAATATTCCTTTGACATTACATGCACGCATTGTAGAGAGGCCCATGGGTCACCAGTATTCATCAATGCCTATGAGAAACATGAGATGGCTGGCAGCAGAGGAGAAGCCTCCTTTACTATGAAGTGTAAGTTCTGTGGCAATGAAATGTCTATCAACTTGTCGCATTTTGAAGAAGCACTATGGAACAGTGAAGCTGAAAGTTACGACAGTGGCTCAATCACCACATCGAGAAAGAAGCACGGTATCAAGAATGTTAGTGGCAATGCCGGTTTGCTATTGCAGCTAGACTGCCGTGGCTGTGATATCTCCAAGTTCAATCCTCAGAACATCACATTTGTCGTCGAGCTACAACAGGGCAAGATGGAATGCATTATCGAAGAAGGCGAGGACGAGTGGTACGACTATGACGACAACCAGGGCGAGGAAGTCTCGATCACCGAGATCAAATTCGATATAATAAAGGGTAAATAGGTGATATCTACCTGGTACACGTAACCTAACGAACATAGCATGTTGAACAAACCATTAAGTCTACATGTGCAATCTGAGAATGGCTTCCTGCATTCCTATTTATGTGTTTTTAATATTTTTTTTTCTCTTTCAAAGCATTTTTTCAGCAATTTTGCGATGAGCTGAAAAATTTCACTTGTATAAGCTGAGTTAGTCTTTAGTCTTGGTAGTTGATTGTCTTCCCATTATATACAAACCAAGACATTCTATACAATCAATACTTTGAGGATGGTTACCTTTAACTGTGAAGTTTGCAACGATACCGTTCCCAAGAAGAACACCGAGAAGCATTACTACCGTTGCCCCAATGCTTACTACACATGCATTGACTGTTCAAAGACATTTGACGACGGTGTGAGTTACAAGCAACATACTCAGTGTATCAGCGAGGATGAGAAGTACCAGAAGGCTTTATACAAGGGTAAAAAGAAACAGAATCAGAATCAGAATCAAAACCAAAACCAAAACCAGAAGAAACAGAAACAATCTACTGTGACAGAAGAGAAGAAACCAGCCGAAAAGGAAACCAAGAAAGAGGTCAAGAAATCTTTGCCAAATTTCAAGAAAGGTGACAACTTGTACAAGATTTTGAAATCCTATAAGGACAAGGACGACAAGAAGAAATTGCTGAAATCGCTAGTTGTCGACAGTGAAGGTCGCATAGTACTAAAGAACTAATATTAAGTCATATATAAATTTTGTAGAATAGAAACTGAATAATAAGTGCATTTTTATCAAAATAATAAATTTTGATTTACTCCGGAATAAATCACAACTGGTAATGAACGATTACACAACTTAATGCAACTAACAACAAAGAAAAAACAAGTCAGTCAAAAAGATAAACAGTTGAAACATCTTTTAAACTTTCTTGTTCAGGGATTTTGACATTTTGATGTAGAACTGGTTCAAGGATCGGAGTGGGAAACTCAATGTCTCGAACAGATAGTCCGGCAGTTTCTTCTGTAACTCTTGCAACTCCTCTGCAGTACGCTGTTTCAACAACGGCACGTATATCACCTCCGTATCAACTTCCGTGGTGTTCTCAGCTTGAGATTTCACAAACCCTAGCTTGTAATCCATAATGCCATTCTTGGACCCCTGGCTAGTATCAAACCACAGACCAGTATCGTCCTCATACGTGCGGTGCACACGTACCCCACACAAGTGCTCAAACAGATCCTTGATAATCTCTATAGTCTCCTTATCCTTCTGGGATCTCTCATCGAGTTCATCCCGCTTGCTACGCAACACAGCCAATTGCTCCTTCACACTCTCCAGCTCCACATCTCGAGAATCCAGCTTCTGCCGCAACAGAGTGTTCTCCTGCACTACCCGCTCCACCAGGAGATCAGCAGCATCCAACCTCTTCTGCACAGACTTTTTATACTCACTTAGTGGATCCATCAACCTTGTAATTTTAGCCTTGCCTCTTGACGTACTTTACTGCCAATCCGTGAGCCAACTGCTGAAGTCCCACAAACTTACAGCTCTTCTTGAACCTTATATTCATCACTCATAACGTCAGTGCGTTTTTCTGCCAAAAAATGGTTCCCGAGCAATTGGAAGTCCTTTCAGCAAAGTTTGGAAACTTGACAACAACCATAACAACTTGCAAATAGAAACCGCTATGGTGTTCTAGTACAAGTACCCTTCCGCAATTGATTACCACCACATCGTCCTATAGCAAATACTGCTTACTGTCAATTACGCATCCCCAGTGAAACAATTTTGATAGGAACATATTTGAACTCCCCCCCTTCTCCGGTAGATGGCTTTTTGAGAATACTGGTAAACTTGTTTGAACTTAGAGAAACCAATGACCGCTAACGCTTCACTAGGTAAGCTGAACGATCTCCTGGAGGGCATAAGACAGGAGTTTGCCCAGCTTTCCCATGAGGCAAACTCCTACAGACTGCACCAGAAGGACTACGATTACAAGATTAAACAACAATTGGCTGAAATGCAGCAGATAAGAAACACTGTGTATGAACTAGAGATGTCGCATAGAAAGATGAAAGATGCCTACGATGAAGAAATCGAGAGGTTAAAAATTGAACTGGACACTAGAGATCGTCAATTGGCAACCTTGAGTGCTCAACAACAACAACAACAACAACAACAACAACAGCAACAACAACAACAGCAACAGCAGCAACAACAACAACAGCAGCAACAACAACAACAGCAGCAACAGCAACAACAACAACAACAGCTTCACCAGCAACAACTTCAGGCGTCACCAACTGGCCAGGGTCATGTCCAGGTCGACCAAAACGGTGCTTACCAGCTCTATCGCCCAGTACAAGCAGCTACTATTGAAACTAATGGTGGGCTACCAGCTGGTGGCCAATCTACTCTTCCCCAACCTTACAATGCTATAGCGGCAAGCCAAGCCGATCACGTGCAACAAAGGCACCGGATGGCTCCTGCTGTTGGCAACCTGACAAGCACACCAACTGTTAATTCCCAACACTCAACTCATCCACCTACTCCTGCATTAGCTTCTTCTTCCAAGATGCAACCTACAGCATTGGCGACTCAACCTGTTACTATGCCAGCAACACAATTACCAACATTTCAGCAGCCGCAGGTTGAGACACCACAAATTAAGCACGAAGCTCCCCAATCTGCTACTCAAATAACTCAAACACCTACTTTACAAAGCGCTACTGTAGCTGCGAATACCCCAAAAGTTCAGACACCATCTGTAGCTACACCTGGAATCCAAGCCACTCCAAGTTCAGCTAATCAGGTTGAAGTTGCTACAGCTCCAACAATTGCAAAATCTCCAGCTAACAAACAACCAGCTATATTGAATCAAACTTCTCCATTAAACACAGCAGCAAATGCAGCACCAATTCTATCTGAGAAAATAAAATCACCTCTTCAGGAATCACAAGCACCTGGGACAACTGTTTCAGAGGTCACAACATCTAATGCTGATGCGACACAATCACCTGGTCAAACTTCCGCTTTAGATAGTAATAGGCCAGAAATAAACGAGAAAGTGGACGAAAAGGCTACCCAACCAGTGCAAGAAACAGCGGGAAAAAAACAAGATACTGCGGATAAATCAGATGAATCCAACAACTATCTAGTACCACTAGAACAAAGGGCAGACCATGTAAAGCCCATTCCACCATTTTTATTAGATTTAGATGCTTCCTCTGTTCCTGAAAATATGAAAAAGCAAACTAATGATTATTATGTTTTGTTTAACCCAGCACTACCACGCTCGATTGACTTAGACTTACATAAGACTCTAGAACATACTAGTGTGGTATGTTGTGTAAAGTTTAGTAATGATGGGGAGTTTTTGGCCACAGGTTGTAATAAGACAACTCAAATTTATCGTGTATCCGACGGTGAGCTAGTAGCTAGATTTTCCGACGAAAATGCTCATACTGACAAGGCTGATGGTAACGACAATGCCGAAGCTGAGACATCAGCCGGCGCAACCACCGACTTATACATCAGATCTGTTTGTTTCTCACCTGATGGCAAATTTTTAGCAACTGGTGCTGAAGATAAGTTAATAAGAATTTGGGATATAGAACAAAAGAAGATTGTAATGGTCTTAAAGGGTCACGAGCAAGATATCTACTCTTTAGATTATTTCCCTTCAGGGGATAAACTAGTTTCAGGATCAGGTGATAGAACTGTAAGGATATGGGACTTGAAAACTGGCCAATGCACCTTAACTCTATCCATAGAGGATGGTGTAACTACTGTTGCAGTGTCTCCTGGAGATGGTAAGTTCATAGCAGCTGGTTCTTTAGACAGAGCTGTCAGAGTTTGGGATTCTGATACAGGCTTTTTAGTAGAGAGACTAGATTCTGAAAACGAGTTGGGTACTGGTCATAAAGATTCAGTATATAGCGTCGTCTTCACTAGGGATGGTAATGGTGTTGTTTCTGGTTCATTGGACCGTTCCGTAAAGCTTTGGAACTTGCGTAATGTAAACCACAATAATGCTGACGGTAAGCCTACGTCTGGAACTTGTGAAGTCACATATACTGGTCATAAGGATTTCGTTCTTTCAGTTGCTACCACAGAAGACGATGAATATATTTTGTCTGGTTCTAAGGATAGAGGTGTCTTGTTTTGGGACAAGGTTTCCGGAAACCCATTATTAATGTTACAGGGCCATCGTAACTCTGTCATATCTGTTGCAGTAAACCACGGACATCCATTGGGACCAAACTATCACATATTTGCAACAGGGAGTGGTGACTGTAAAGCCAGAATCTGGAAATACATTAAGACCACTACAGAAGTCAATTCAAATGGAAAGATCCAACCAATTTCATAAACCGAACAGAAGACAATAATATTTTAATATTTGTTGTTTATTATTATTGGGCGACAAAGTTGTATTATTTACATAAGCGGCAGGTTTTCTAGCAAAACAACAGGTAAATTTTGGTCGAAGGATGTCAAGGACCTTATCTGTTGGTCAATAACGTCAACAGACGATGGAGATTTCTATTGCACAAATATCGAATTAAAGTGTGCGCAGTATCACCTCTTTCTGAGGTGAATATAGGAGATCTAGACGAGTGTTACGAGTATTTCTTTAGTTAGGAAGACAATTTTTTTTGTTGTATTATATATATATATGTATATTTTAAAGTTTATGAATAGTTCTTAAAAGAATTGTATAATTTTTTTTGGGTTTTATACACCAGACAAGTGTTATTCATGCAGAGATAAATTATATATACTTCATTAGTCAGGGATAATGTGCTAGAATATATAGGAAAGATGGCATTACTGCATATATTTTGTATGCAACATCATTTAAACTCTTCGATGGCTTTGGCCAACCCTTTAGGGTTTGCACCTCTTATCTTATGCAAGATGTCATCATCCTTAGTGAACACAAAAGTTGGCATTGCAGATACACCATAGTATTCAGCAACATCGGGACTTTCATCGACGTCGACCTTGTAGAACTTGACGTCTTTGTACTGGTCCACAAACTTGGACAAGAATGGCACCATAGCCTTACATGGACCACACCAGGTGGCGTAGAAGTCGATGACCGACAAGTTAGAGTCCTTCATCAGCTTCTGGACTTCTTCTAGCGTCTTGACCTGCTTAATAGAAGCATATCCGCCACTGGACTGGAACCTCATCGCAATCGATGGGGCAATTCTTGGGTGTGTGGCAAAACGGCCTACTGTTGGTACTTGGCATCTAGCGGTACGGAAAAGAAGCATGTTGTCGAGATAATATTCGGGTATGTTCTTATTTACATATCTTTGTCAAAGTGCATTCTGCAGTTAGGGGCAATTAACTCATCATTTAAGTAATTTTCCACTTTCACTAGGCTCGGAGTCCAGAAGGAAGTGACTATAGCAACTTTCTGGAACTAAAAGTGAGTCCCACAGTTCGAAAATCATGTAGATCACTATTGTTAACATGTGAAATAAAATATCAAAGCCGAAGGGTCTTGCTTTGCTATAATATCGATTTCTATATTTTTAAGTAATCTTTGATATTGAAATTTCCGGTATAAACATGTATAAAGTCACAGATGGGTTTCTTATATAGAAAAACAGAGACGTTAAAAAATATGGCTTGGTGTTGAAGGTTGGCACCACTTTTAAACTATTTGCATGAGTGAGTTCTCTTCTGTGTGGAGCTGCATACCTTTAACTGGGAAATGAGGAGGGAGTTTGGTGATAACAATAGGAAAAAGATATAGTAAACATGATGAAATGAAATGGAAATAAAACAAAAAGCGTAACAAAACATTAATAAAGAACATCTGAATGTGGAAAAAAAATATAATATAATCATAACTGAAATGAAGAAAAAAAGAAAAAACCATCCACTAATGAATGGAAAACACACACGCTCTGGACTGAAAAATACTTTTATGCCATTACAAGTTAAGCCATCTCTATCCGTGGAAGTGCCTCAAAATTCTTTCTCTTTCTCTCTTACCTTGGTATTTGGTTTGTGGAAGGGGATGCAAAAGTTGTTTCTGTAAGGGGAGGAATATATGTAAGCGTGAGAGAGACAGCCCTCACAAGCAACCGTCTGTGTACAACGCCAGCAGCCTGGAGTCGCTGGCTATATACTCCGCTAGGTCCACCCCGTACTTGCTCCAGTCGATATCCGGCTGCCCGTCCACCTGCGCCACAGACCGCCGCAAATGGCCCTCCAGCGTAAACACCTCCCGCAGCAGGTTCTGGTTATTCATCAGCGTGTCCGTAAACTCCTGGTAGTTCCGCGTCTTGTCCAGCAGGTTGTACAGAACCTGCAACTGCTTCTGCAAGTACTGCTGCTCCACCAGCTTCCGCTCCAGGAACCGCCGCCGCTGCGCAAGAACCTCATAGTCCGCACTCTCCTCCACCCGCCGCTCTTGAAACTCGTCAACGCTCATCGCCACACTCAACTTACCTGGATGTATGGCTCCATTTCAACTATTCACTATACCCACCAGCCAAAATAAATATTTTTTCAGTTCATAATGCGCTGCTCTTTTCACAAAAACAAGAAATTTCAGTGCTGCAACCCCCCCTTGGCCCATCCGTGCGGCACTTTCTAAGCATTTCGGTTGCTAAGTGGTGGCAATCGAGACAAATCGTGTAGAACGGTAGTGTGTCGTCGTACAAGGGTACGATAATACCACGCCCCAGCTGGAGTCCTTTACTTATCCGCTGGTTATCCGCTGGTTATCCCGTTGTCCCACTATCTGCTGGTTATCCCACTATCCGCTGGTTATCCCACTATCCGCTGGTTATCCACAATCCCGACTCACCTTGGGTTATTGCGCTCGTAGCGGGCGTCGAAGAGGCTGAGGTTTAAGGAGCAGTTGTTGATGTCCTCCGTGTCCTGGTAGTTCTTGATGCAGTAGTAGGGCTTGCGGTGCAGCTCGCCCGTGTACTTGTGGAGGCGCTTGTCCCAGATGGCGCACCGCTTCTTGTGTGTGCCTTCGCTTGGTGTGGTGCTGGATGTGGAGTTGGCACTCGCAGTGCCTAGGTCAAGACCCAGAGACAACGCCGGGTCGCGTGTGCAGTCCGTGTCGTCCTCCTCGGGGAAGAAAGAGGACACTTGGAATGGTGGGAGGCACATGAGCTTGTGCATGAGCTTCGTGCGGGACTGCTCGTCACTGATACCGGCCTCGTAAGTGCAGTACGACTTCAACGAGGAAAGGACCTCATAGAACATCAGTTTCAGGCGCAGACTGAAGTTCACACGCTCAAACAACGCGAACAGGCTCTCGATCATGGCACTGGAAGACTCGGTGTCCCTCAGTATTTCCTGGAATACACTGTTCTGGTGCACAGTGAATATCTTCATGAATACATCGAGCTCTATTTCCTTCGCAGAAAGCTCGGAGTCTGAGAGCTGTTGGAAGTGCGCCATCACTTGCACACAGAGCTCATACGATGTGTGCGATTGCTCACCACTCCGATCGTTAGTCTTGCCCTTATGCATCGATAAGTGGTTGATAATCTCGATGAGCATTTGCAAGAACTCCGCCTTGAACTCTTCCCCACTAATGATCTTCTTAAAGAAATCTTGCTCAAATAACTCAATTACTAAGTCTGTAACACGATGGTCTCTGATATCTTCAAATATCTTAGCACACAAGACGTTGTATTTGGTGGTCTCTATAATCGAAAAGATTACATCCCCAACTTTGACCTTGTCCTCGTTAGTGTTTTGGAAGGTCTCGTTAATATAGAACTTCGTAAATGACTGGAAGAGCCATAGATTGGTAAAGTCTAGATACGAGTATAGCTTCTGTGGTGAATTGTTTACGGCAAACTCTTGTAACTCTTCACTACTTAAGAACTCCAGGTTATTTTGGTAGTAGACCAGCTGATAGAACAATTGAATAGCCTTGTCTTTATTTGCCTCTAGGTTCTTGGTTAACAATGCTGATGCTGTCTCCTTTAGTTTTGCAGATGTACTATGGTTGACAATTTTAAAGATAAAGCTGTTCATTTCGTGATGACTCACAACGTTATACTCAGAAAGAACTGATTTGTAGTTAAGCTCGATGTAACATCTCTTTTGGTACTCATAAAACACGCAGTTACTTTCAGATTCTATATCAAATAATTCAAGGACATATTTTAAGCCATACGTGTTCTTGATCTGATCAAGTGTCAGTAATTTAGAAGATAGTAAATTCACTAGATCCGATGTCTTAAAGTCCTTCCTCTTCAAATAAATTGAAATAAATTTAGAATAATCCCTATTCTTTGCCTGCATCAATAACAACAAATTATACCTAGCCTTCTTTTTGGCTTGCTTGTCCTGTTTTGAGCTCAAGAATGTCTTCAAGTTGGTCAAAAACAACTCAGAAAAACCTGTATGATTCTGATCTAATGATGTGGAGTCTGGATGAATGTTTTGATAAAGTCCCATCCAGGAATCTTTTTCACCTTCAGTAATCTCTTTCTTTGCCTTCTCTTCCTCATAAACAGCAGACATCTCTGACCTCAAATCTGTGTCTGCTCTAATTTCTAGACTGTAGCTTTTCATGATGAACTTCCAAAAATCCATGAAGGAAGTTAGAGAATAAGCAATGGAATCTCTTTCTTTCAAAATTCTTCTAATAATGAAAATGAAGGTTTTAATGAATAGCACATGATCGTTAATATATTGAGAGAAGAGTTTCTTATACCGTAACAACACCTCCATCAAGTACTCTAGCGTCTCAATATCTTCTATCAATTGATGATATACAATGAACTCAATCCATTTGAAGTAAAGGTGATTAGTGTTTAATTGGTGTGCAAACAAAACATACTTTTCTGTTAAAGATTCTCTTGTTTCATTGACTAGCTTACCATTGCATAGATATGTTAGATACCATTCTCCTAGTGATATCTTAACACTCATTGGGTAATTGCTATATTCAATAGCGTCACCGTTGGGTAATTTGACCTTAAGATCTTCGACAATAGAAACTATCTGATCAAAGTTGTAGTTATTGTAGTATTCTGGATCCTGATCCATAACATTTTTAAGGACCATATTATACTGACTTTTCATTAAAGGTGACATCTTGAGATTAATCAATAGGCGGCAATGTATGTATTTGTCATTTGATTCCGTAAGATAAAGAATACCAGAACTAATCAACTTCCTTATGTATGTGGATACTTTGATCAAGCCATATACTATAAGTGTGTTCAGTAGTGAGTATAAAGCCTCTAAAACGGCAGGCAAGGCTTTGCTTTTATCCGACAGTTTTGCCAGTTTAAATACAAGTGACCATATCTCATCCTCAATTTCGTATTCTGGGAATCCATCCATAGTATTTATCTTTAGTAGTAAAAGTTTCGCAGCTAGCTGCCCAGCTTCATAGTGGGAGTGCCTTGAAGGGTGAATAGCCCATAGTATTATTTGAATTATTTGTATTTTTGTTGATATTTCTTGATCTGAATAACTTGTCCAGTCAAAATCAGTAGCATTATCGTCTAGAGCTCCGGTAAGTCCTGTGTCAACTTGGCTTAACTCGACCACTGTTATAGAACCTGAATTTTCTGTAAAGGTCGTTAGTATCAAATCATCTTTAACTTTATTCTCAGATATCGGAGGTGTGTATTTTAGTGTCTCATTTCGGTAGCTTATGAGCTCAAGCTTCCTTTTAATCTCGGCTACTTCATCTGACTTACGGCACAGCGCGCTAGTAATTTGAATCAAACAAGGCTTGTATTTCTCCCAACTCGTTGGCGGGAATAGAAAAACCTCCAAAGATTGCTGTTTGAAAAGAATACAAATCAACTTTTGAATGCTTGCCAGCAAAGATTCTTTGATACTGTTATTCTTCTTAATGTCGTTAATAATATATTTGTCATCATTAATCATTGATTTGCTATGCAATATGATATAGTACTGATTCAGTAGAATATCAGTTAACTTCGTAACCATGTACAAAGGATTGCTTTCGGATTCATTGACTTTAGTAGAATTAGTATTGCAGATGCCACTCCAAAACAATTCCAAGATATGTAGCGGTAAAGGTAGGTATTCAAAGTTCTCCACTTTAGATACAAATTGTAATATCCAGAAATGAAAAGTGTTTTTGTCTATAAGTTCTAGTGTATAGCAATTGCCAACCAATTTGAGGAAGTACGAAACTTCGGTTTTCCATGCCTCTAATTTGACGGAATCATTGTAATGCTGAGTCATTTCAAAGATCAATTTCTCCAGAATATGAACGAAGTTATCAGTCCATTCTTTGAGAAGATGGGCATTGAATTTATCTTTTTCCTGAGGACTATTAGCGTATTTTGCAATTCCTGTTTTCCACTCTATCGAGTAGCAACATTTGATGAGCCAGACTGCTCTTTTTAATGGTATTTGCTTGATGTAGCATTGCTCTAATACTTGTCTCCTCTTCAAACCATGTGGTATGAAGCTTGTAATCTTGTGTAGTGGTGTATATGGGGAACTTAGTTCTTGTAACCACAGTTCTTTTCTGTGATCAGTCAAAGTGAGTCTTGATGGCAATTTGAAGTCAGGTCCGCATAGATCAGTAAACTTCGAGGCAGCCATGCCATCTTTTGAATTGCCTTTGATCGTATTGATCTCTCTTTCACGGATACGAACTACTTCAGAAAATTTCTCAGACAGTGTTGAGGATAGTTTTGGTAATGAGTCCTGTAAGGAAGATCTCGCCGATATACTCTCAAAATTGACCTTTGAGGTAGAATAATAACCCTTAGAAACAAAATTTAATAATATCTCATCTTCTTCTTTAGTATGCTTCCATGGATCAAAATCTGGGTATATCTTATGCTTAGCTCTCTCCGATTCGGAATACGGGTGTAAGTCATCTGGAGGGGCCAGTTTGTATTTACTTGGTATCATCTCCTTTGAATTTTGATGCTTGTCTCAACTGTTATATCTTCATAAAGTTTTAGAATATCTAGCAACTGCAGCTCAATTTATAACAGAAGTCAAATAGTTCAGCACACTCTTTTAGGCTGTTTTTTCAACTATGCGAGCTTAAAGTATTTCTCAAATTTAGAATAATTGGAATCAATTAGTAACCAGATAATGTCTATACTATCAGGGATTTTCAAAATAAAAAAACTGTAACAACTGAAGTTTGTAATATTTACTTAATTGCTAACGGGTTTATTGTAATAATAGCTCAACAGCGTTATCGAGCCTGTATTCTTAGTTTTTATTTTTGGCAATTGAAAGCAAAATTGGGTTATTCGCTCTGAGAAAGTGATGAGTCGGATTTTGAAAAACTACTTGACGATCAATTGATGATGGCTGAAATGAAGTTCAGCAGACAAATTTTGGATAATATTCTCTCCAAGAGTCTATGGAAAAGTAACAAGATGTTGCATTCTGTTCAATACTTTGCGTTAGATAGTTATTTAGCCATATAAAGTGGCAGGATTTATAACATAACAAAATCCCCGGAATCTATAAAACAAAATACAATGAAGGAAAATAAAAAAAACCATACTAATAGGATACAAATGTAGTAATGATATCGGGGATTGAATTAGCAAAACACTAGGAATATGATTTAATTAATATGAATATTGGCTTTTAAATTAATACAACTGTTGAGGTCGTTACTATGTTTTTTTTTGGAGAACTTTGACAAATACCGGAATATGATTTCAATAAAGTTCGAAAGTAAGAGTACTACGCTCTTTCTCCCTTTGAAGATCCCATTAGCTTTTCTTCTCTCTCCGCACCAGTCCGATCGATTGTGGGCCAGCTTCCCCAGTTCGGAAGCCTTAAGATAATGCATGTCGCATTATCAGCGTGTCTGTCGCCGACTGCCTCTATAAATTTCACCACTTCCTCAGCCAAGTATTGTGGATTGGCCGTCTTTAGGCCTCTCATATTGACGGTCGAAGTGATTAAATCTACAATCTCTTGATCCGAGAGAATATCGGAGACTCCATCGGTAACCATGCAAATGAAGCATTCATCTCCACCAAATTGCAGTTTTGATCTTTCAGAGTGCGGCAACTGTTCTGTGTTTCCGACCAAATAGGAATAAATATCTGGTTCACTAGAGAGACCCTCTTTCTTACCGACCAGATCACCGAACGATCTAGTATTCGCAAACTTGTTTAAAAACCTCTTTTCACCAAAAGAATCTGCCTCTTCTTCTTCTTTCTTAACATCCATATTTAGTCTCTTGGATTCTCTAGAGGATGTTGGATGATGCAACCTTGTCAATGGGTGTGCGATTCCGTTCTTGTCACATATAATAATCTTGGTGTCGCCTACTTGGGTGACTACGAGCTTAAAGAGGCCATTAGGATAGATGAAAAATGAGTCGTCTGTCTTCAAGTTGTTATTATAAGACGACAGAAAGATAGAGGATGCAGTAGATCCACCTGAGTACCTTTTTAAATGCTCCTCTTCGGAAAAATTCTCAGGTAAGGATTCCATATCATCGAACCCACAGCATTTCTCTAGATCGAACTTAAGGAAAGAGTAATACAGACGTAATCTTTCGAGATCTGTTAACAGGCTCGTTTTATCTATGATGTTCCCCCATTTGTCGAAAATCATCCGCGAACCCTTCTGGTCTGCGCCGAATAACACAAGCTCCTGCTTGGTGTTACAATTCTTTATGAACTTGTCGTAGAACTGCTCTCTGCTCTGGTATAGGTCGTTCCAGTACTTCCCACCGATCAATTTCCTGTATCTGTCCAGCAGATGAAAGAAATCTTGCTCACTGGGGTAGCCCGCAACAATATCCTTGTAAAACTCCCGCGCAAGAAGCTTCGACACCCTGCCTTCACCGCCATGGCCGTCAAATATCGACACATTCAGCACAGACCTGCTGTTCTTGCTCAGCAAGTCCTTATTCTTATACGCCAGCAACTGCTCCGTGCGGGAGGGCATCCGCAGCATGTTGATCGAGTACGAGTCCTCATTGTGCAGCCGGTTCACCCGCGAAGTGGCATGCCCGATCGAACTGGGGAACTTCTCCAAATGTATCTTCAAAGAAACTGACTTCTGCACACCAGTGCCACTGCCACTACCAGCACTACCAGCACTGCCAACACGACCAGCACTGCCAACACGACCAGCACCGCCAGCACGCCCCGCAGCCCGCAGCGACTTCGCAGCGGCCTCCTTCACATTGGAAGGTATCAGGTGGATATACGACTGAGCACACGACATCGCCAATTGCAGTAGTGTAGTCTCAAGTCCGCTGAGATGCACCACTGCAGAGGTGCCCAGAAGCACTACGGTCCTGTTCCTTTTATATACTTGGACTATTAGATGTGGTAAGGAAGGAGTGCGATGAGGGGCAGCGATGTCGCATATTGAAATCCGATTATTTGGGTGGGGGGAGGGGGAAAGTGAAAGTGAAGGATTTGTGCGGGACTTTCTGAGTGAAACTGGTGCCCCCCTCACTTCTGCTATGTTTAGCTAATAATGGGCGTGTTAGGTGATGATGAGCTATATGGGAGTTGGTATTGTTGAAGTTCTTGGTAGTGGTACTTAATCTATATATCTACTTCAACAGTTCCTCGATGATCTTGTTGACTGTGGCGTTGTCGTTAGGGTCGAGGGACTTGACTCCGAGGCGTCTGAGGGCCTCGACGATCTTGTTCTTCTCGAATCCCTGGGACTCGAACTCCTTGACGATCTCTGGGTCGATACCGTAGAGTTGTGCTTCGTCCACGCTGTCGCCTGAGCCCTCGGCGGATGCGTACAGCTTTGTCCAGAGTGCGGCGGTCTTGTCGAAGGATTGCCTATCTCGTAGGTAGTGTTGGGCGACTTCTGCGTCTTGTGGGTCGTTGGGCTCCGGGGACTGCAGCAGTGCCTGTAGCGAGATCAGCGCCGACTTCAATGTGATCACTGGGGACCATGCGTTCTTCAAGATGTCCAGACAGATGGCGCCTGTGACCGACGAGATGTTTGGGTGGTACACCTTGCTGTCGAACTTCATCTTTGGAGGCTTGAACGGGTACTCCATGGGCACCTCGATGTCCACAATGAACTTACCACCCTCGTATGGTGTCCCCGGTGGACCTAGAAACGAACCTTTCAAATGGTGGATGTCAGACTCGCTGACGAACTCCAGACTGATGTTGGCCTCAGGGTCATCCTTGACCGCTTGCAGCTCTTTCATAATTCTCTTGGCTCTAGACATCGTGACTTTTTTATCTTAACGTTACCAGAATTAAAACTTCTATTACTCCAAAATTACTTTCCAGGTATATCCAAAATTAACGTGAAACTTTGATCCCGCAACAAATGCACTAAATTGCTCGGTGCTCAGATAAGGGAAAACAGTAACTTCTTTTATATCCACAAGTCGAATGTATCCTCACTTCTAATACTCTCAAGGCGTCTTCGAATTGCAATGGCAGCCACTATTGTAGTTGAAGAGGGAGAGGGGGAGAGTAGTTATGACAGATCTAGTGTCTTCTACCTGTCAAAGGGCTTTTCTGCGTCTTGAACGCTCCACAACAGGGGAAATATATGTCGTTGTATGTGATATTTACTACTAAGAAACTGTATTATGTGTATAGTGAAAGGTTGGTGCTGTTAGTATAGTCGTTTTTTATCATTGATATATAATGATGTATTGGTGCTTATGTAGGCTGTGCTAGCTAGTCTTCCAGTCCTTCTTCTTTGTTCATGTTGTTCTGCGCGAACACGTCGATGTCGTCGTCGTCGTCGTCCTGGGCGTCCAGGTTGGGGAACACGCTGTCCTTGGGGATTCTGAGCATCAGGTCGGGGCTGTCGAACAAGGGTCCTATCTTTGTAATCCATCTCTGTCTCTTGTCCAACAATGCTTTCAAGCTGGAGTTGGCAGCCTTCTGCTGAGCCAGTTGCGATGCGGAGCCTGAAGTGGCACTGCCATGGTGTTTCCGTCTCTTCTTCGGTACTCTGATACGTTTGATGTATGCTTGGTCTAGTTGTTTGTTCAAGTCATCTAGGATGGATGAGTACTCTTGCCATGCCAGTTGCCTCTCTACGAGTGGTATCAGATTCTTCTTTCGCAACTGGTTGCGCTTTGTGACTTGTTTTAGAGTGGCCTGAAGTTGACGCAGCTCCGCGCTGACTTCATCGTCTTCTCTACCGTTTAACCAATCTGGATCTTCTCCATTTGGGTTGCTCTCGTCTTTGGGCAAGTTCATATATATACCCACGTATTTCAACTCTCTTTTCAATCTCTCTTCAAACGTTGGATAATCTATGTTGACATTTTCGATTTTCCATCCGTTTCCTGCAGGCAACGTACTCGTTGTGCTGCGTGAAAGAGGGTTGACATCCCAACTATTATGGTCATCGTTATCCACTGTGTCACCATTGGTCATCACAGAGTCTGCATTTGCAGCTAAGCTAGAGTTTCCCTCTACAGAGTAAGCATTGTCATTATCCTTTGAGATGTCCTTGTCGTCAGCTGGTAGGCCATGGTCCGGTTCGCTTTTGATCTCATCAAGACCGTGACCAGGTGTGCCGGATTCCATGTTAGAATCTATATTCTGTGTACTTTCTTTCATTATAGCTGAAATTAGTCTTGAAACTAGAGGCCCGCACGACACGTCCTCGGTCTCTAATATGGTATCATTAATGTTGGCGGCCCCTTTTTTGGGTAAAATACTTGAAGGATCAGTAACTGATGGAGGTGATGTGTTGCCAATATTTTTCTCCTGATCTTCCTTTGCCCATATCTCAGTGTATAGTTGTCCAAGCTTTGGTATAATATAAGGTGTAACTTCCGGGTCATAAGTGCTATCGACTTGAAGGTTCTGTGGTAGAATATACTTACCTTCTAGGAATCCGATATCATTATCCGAGAATTCTCTATAAAACTTTTCAACTGATGCTAAGAAAGTATTGAACTGGATTTGATTTGTAGGTTTAGGGCATGAGAAGTCCATATCGGGCAGTTCACCAGGTAGTTTATCTGACAGATCAGTTGTTGGGTAACTGGCAACACTATACTTCTTCTTCAAGAACTCCTCACCTGTACATTCAAGCCCTTCTTCATTGAACAGACCTAATGCTTTTGCCGCAAGAGGAAGTGTTTGCGACACTACAAACTCGGACTTAGGGTTCTTAACAGTTGGATCGTTTTCCATCTTATCTATATCAACATCCTTTGACACTTCTGTGCCTTCGTTTTCTTCCGGTTTGCCAAATTGTGCATCATTCGTTTCTTCTGTAAGGTTTAGTTTTATCTTCTTTGGAGGTGCTTCCCCTTCTCCCGGCTCTTCCTGTCCATCCTCGACTTTCAGTTCACCAACATTTTCAACATCGCTTGATATTTCGGAATGTGTTCGTTTCAGAACTGTGTCAGGCTTCTCTGTTTCGTCTACCTGTTCCTCTGCTTTAGTTTCATCAGTGGCTTCAAGGTCCTTCACTTCGGCGTCTTTCTCCTCTGATGGCTCTACTTCATCCTTCCCCGACTCTGCCTTATTTACTTCAACTTGTGTATCTATCTCTACTGTTTCAACGTCGTCGGGTTTTGGCCTACTTAGTGTGTCTTCTTCTGCCTCCACGGGACCTTCCTTGGCCTCGGGACTTTCAGCTTTTGCATTCTCCTCAGTAGGTTCTGGTTTGTCATCTGTGGCACTGGCATCCTTTTTCGTGACATCCTTCAGCTTCAGCTTCAATTTGAGTTTGTGTTTCTGCTGTTGTTCCTGCTCTTCCTCCTCTTTGATCCGCACCTGCTTGCGCTTCTCCCTGATCTGCCGTACAAGGTCTATACTGGCCTGATCGGACTGCGATATGTGCTCAAACAGGTGGTGGAGCTTCTGAAGCTCATCCCGCAGCTTCACCAGCGTACCATAGTCAGGTACCTTCCGCACGCAATTGCCGTTCAGCATCCCTATGTCCCGCTCAAACGTGAGGTCCAGTACGCTTAGAATTCTGTTCAGCACCGTCGAGGGCGTGCTGCTCAGCGCCAGTACCCGCCGCTCCTCCTCGCGGTCGCGACCGACATCCACACCTTTGCCCATGGCCACACGCGGCGCACCTTTCCCGCCTTTCCCGCCTTTCCCACCTTTTCCGCCCTCCGGCGCCTTTCCACCAGCAGCTTTCTTCCACGCAGGTGGCTCCCGCTTCTTACCTCGCCTAGAACTCCTCGGCATTGCTGTCTTATACCCTCTTTAGCCCATTCACCACGCCCAAATAGCCACCAGAACCCGCCCAGCTCTTATAATACTTGCTCACTTCGCCAGAGTCGTGTTGTTCACCGAGCAGATTCTACGTGATAAGTGATATACCTCTGGTCTTGCTTGGAATTTGCATCGAATAAGAAGTTATAAGAGCTATAGTACTAGTTGCGACTGGGGGGTCTGGCTTTGGGAAGGCAGTACAAGCTGGACAGATTGAGTAGATGTTGCGTATTATTCGGAGTATAGGTACCGCGGCTGGTGCCGCTGGTTCTGGTTCTGGAGCTGCTGGTGCTGGTGCTGCTGGAGCTGCTGGTGCTGTTGCAGGGTTGTACCGGGAACCTGCTAAGTGGAAAGGGTTGAAGCCCGAGACTGTGATATCTCTGTACTGGGAGCGTGTTGCGAAGATGGGGAAGGAGTACAAGCAGAGTCCCGAGGAGTTAGAGGCACTGCTGGGCACGTCGGAGTACACTGGTGTTCCCGAGGCGCATATCAGGAAGCTGTACAAGTACGGTGAGAAAGGTGCCATGGAGATTGGTGCTGGAGCTGGACCTGGTGCTGGGGCCAAGGCTCGGGATGTTGTCGGTGGGTTTAGCAGGTTTCAGTTCGATGAGTTGCCCTCGCAGGCGCTGGATCTGGTAGATCAGCACCGTGAGCAGCGGTTTTACAACAGACTGGCTGCGTACGAGCTGCCTTTGCTCGCTAAGTACAGGCAGGAGTACAAGCCTCCGTCAGCGTCAGATGTGGTAACTTACAAGTACTTCACTTATGTGGGTGAAGAGCACCCTAACTCGAGGAAAGTGGTCCTAAGCTTAAAGACTGAGTCACTCGGTTTGGAGCCTCGCGCACTGCACAAGTTCAGGGTACTGGCAAGGACTCGCTACGACCACGAGACAGACCTGTTCAAGATGTCCAGCGACAAGTTCCCAGAAGCACAGCAGAATGCCAAGTACTTGGGAGATATCCTGAAGAGGCTACTGCAAGAGGCCAAGGACTTAAGCAAAGACGACTTCAGTGATATCCCCTTGGATACAAGACACACCATTGCTAAGAATCTGCGGAAGAAGCACTCGAGGCGTCTAAGGACAATTGAATTCCCAGAGGAGTGGAAGAGACCTGAAGATGCGCCTGTGAAGAAGGTCAACATCACCGAGGAATTGATGAAACTCTTGTAATTAACATTGTTCGAGCACATACATTTGCTAATGGACAAAGGCGCAGATAGCCATCTATTTCACGACGGAAAGTAGTCATTCAAATAGCTGTAAATACTAAAAATGAATAAAAACTTACATATATTCGCGATGTCCGTGTCACGGCTATGGATACAAGAACGATTGGGATATAAGTATGACTGGATATTAAGATTACTATAACTTTATATAATACAAATCGTCTTACACTGATGTATATCGTTTATATGAATGTCTCCAAATTTATGTGTCTCTATGTTTAAAAATCCAGGTCGTGGATTGCAAAAATACAGTTTTGCATACGAGATCATTAGTCTAAAACCAATGAAATCATATATGAGATGGTCGAATACATCAAAGCATTCTTAGAAATGAGAAAGAAAAATAATACAAGATCAGTAACGGTGGTGGTTCACTGATAGAGAAAGAAATATTATGAAGGGCGATTCTTGATAAAGAATGAGTAATGAGATCAGCACGCTGTTTTGGCTTAGTTGTTGTCTCTGTTGGCGTCTCTGTTCTTATCCTTCTTCTTATCCTTCTTCTTCTTCTTCTTCTTCTTTTCGCTGGAGCCGGTGTTCTCACCGTTACCGCTGCTGGAGACCTTGTGGCCATCGCTACCGCCGTAGATCTCATCGATTGATCTCTTTTGCAAGTTGGCGGGCAATGGCACTGGGGCGTGGTTGGTGCTTGGGTCCATGAACTCAGGCAGAGTGCCGTTCTTCTTGGCCTCCAAGTACTTTTGCTTCTCGACCTGGTAGTTCTCGAGCTCGACGTTATAGGCCTGCTTCCACTTCTCCTTCTCCTCGTCGCTGAGGTTCTTCCACTTCTTGGAGATCTCCTGGGTGATCTCGGTGGATGACAGAGGGGGCAAGCCGGCTTGTGCTCTAGCGTCACGCAGCTCCTGGCGCACATACGCAGAGTACGCAAAGAAGACGGTCAACGGCTTCTTTGGGGCGTTAGGGTCACGGACGGGCTTCTTCTTCTGAGGTGGCTGGTCGTCGGCACCATCGGCATCGTCGTCGCCGGACTTGGACTTCTTACCTTTGCCCATCAGCAAAGAGGACGCATCCTCGTCCATGGGGTTGACAAGATCAGAGCTTATACCATGCAGCTGGTTCGACGCAGACGTCAGGGTCTGCAGAGACTCGGTCAGCGTGGTGAACGCCTCTAGCCTCTCTTCATCATCCTCGCCAATAGTGTTGTAGAAATCAACAATGGCAGAAGCAGTATTGTTAGCGGACTTGGACAACTCGAACAACGCTGACACCAGCGAGTCCTTAGCAGACTTCAACTTCAACCCTGCAGCATCCATCTTTTTGTTTTTATTTACTTACGTGGTTTGTATGTTAAGGAGAAAAGCCACTTACAGTTTCAGCTTAATGGAGTGAGCGTAGCCCTTGAGCGTAGCCTTCGAAGCTTACCATTAGGCCTCCATTAGAGAGGTCCATTAGAGAGGTCCAATAGGCTTACATTAGGCTTCCATTAGGCTTACATTAGGACTCCATTAGAGGGTACCGTTCCCTAGCCTGAGCCCGTCCAGCCTAGAGAAGAAAATTTTTCTACCAGAGAGAGAGAGTGACAAGAGTCGTGATTGTTGTTTTAGCCTTACTCTGGATCATCCGGTATTGACCTTTTGGTCAGAGAACTGGGAAACTAAATATATCCATGCTATGAGACTGGCTTCGCTCCCGGGCAGAGGTTCCAAGGGCTCATACTCAGAAGGCTCAGGCTATCAAGTACTGGCTCCCGCTGGGGGGTGTGGGGGGGTGTAGGAAGATAGCCGGGTAAACATATATCCGTACAGCGCTACTAGTATACCGGTTTATGCTCTGCCAAAACTCATCGGAAGTGGCATATATCTGTCTCTCCTGTGCTAGTTTTGTAGTTGCACAGAGGGGGAGAGGAGCAGGGGCCCAGGCAGTATTGGTTATTTGCGTCGAGGATGCGTGCGTTTCAACACAGGGCTGCTGGGCACGACGGGTTGCTCACGGAGGGCGAAGGTGCGCTGGTGTTCAAGCCGTACCATGCGAAGGAAGCTGCGTTCTATATGGAGGTGCAGCGGCGGAGGGTTGACGAGCCTGGAGCTGCGCAGGATGTGCCGCTGCACCTGTGGATGCCCTGCTTCATGGGTGTGCTGGAGCAAGGCGATGTGAGGAAGCCCGGGGCTTCCGGCAATACACCCGCTGGGAGCAAGTATATTGTGTTGAACAACCTGCTGCATGGGTTCTCGAGACCGAACGTGATGGATATCAAGCTGGGGTCTGTGCTTTACGATGAGGATGCTCCGCTGGAGAAGAGGCAGCGGTTGCAGGAGGTGAGCAGGACCACGACGTCGGGGTCACTGGCGTTTCGGATATGCGGGATGAAGATAGAACGGAGGAAAGCTAGCTGTGCCGCACTAGATGAGGCACACTACGATGTGGAGACTCACCATGGTGTGGAATACCTGTCGGTGAACAAATTCTACGGAAGAACTAGAACTAAGGATGATATCAGCGAGGCCATTGAACTGTTCTTTAATAATGAAAGGCTGTCTAAGCCACGGAAGAAGCAACTTTACGACACTTTCTGGCAGCGGTTGCAATTGTTCTACAACACTCTACTCGACACAAAGGCGAGATTCATCTCTAGTAGCTTGCTATTCGTATATGAGAGTGACCCTGCAGTATGGGAAGAGCTCGATGATGTCGATGAGCTGGTACACGACTACGAAGTTGAACTCATAGATACTGACGAGGAAGACAACGAGCTCGCTGGCGGGTTTGTACAACAAACTACACAAGCCAGCATGGTTATAGATACCAGAGATGACGATGAGCTGCCCAATCCAACGATTATGAACGAGAAGGTGGAGCCCCGAAATAAGAAACTGAGCTCGATGACTTTTATAGACTTTGCTCACTCACAGTTTACAGATACAGACGACTACGATGAGAATATCATATTGGGTGTGGAAAACTTAATCGATATATTTAATGAGTTACGAAACTGAACTTGAAAATGCTTTTTAATTGATATGATAATTGATATGATAAGTGGTATTTCTTTGGCATGCGGTCAAATATATAAATAAAATATATTCAAAATGAAAGCTATTTCGAAATTGCATTGGAAATAAACAAAATACTGTACAGAAAACTATGATTAGATGTTATATGGTGTTCATACTGATTACTAAAACTACTGATTGGTTCCATGACTTCATTACCCGCAGAAGTCACACTTAATTATTAAGAAAAATTTCTAAAACAAACGAAGTTACTCTATCTGATGTAACGCCGTTTACTCAAGAATCTTAACGATCTTACCAATAGCAATGGTAGTACCTTGATCTCTCAATGTGAATCTACCCAATTGTGGGTAGTCGTCGTAGGTTTCAACACAGACTGGAGCTTCAGTTTCCAGCAATGCAATAATCTTCATACCCTTCTTGGCAAATGCAGGTGGTTTCTTAGACTTACGGTTAGTACCTCTTTCTAGTTTGTGCAATAGTCTAGTGATGTGGACTTCCTCAATGGCAGTATGGACGTGCATAACACAGGAGAAACCAGCAGACATGATAGACTTCAATTCAACAATGGCGATTTGAGCAACAAATCTGGTGACGTTCTTGATTGGGTTCTTTGGGGAGGTTAATACGAAACCAGCAGAGATATCTTCTTCTTCGATACCCTTGATTCTCAGCTTAACTTGTTCACCACAAACAGCCATATCAACTTCATTTTCAGTTTCGTTGTAAATATTTTGAATTTCAACTGGTATCTTGTTAGGCATCAGTAGTGTGGATTGACCCTTCTTGATGTGACCTGATTCAATCTTACCTTCTACAACGGTACCTAGATCCTTCATCTTAGAAGCAATAGGTAGCATAAATGGAGCATTGACGTGACGGTCGACATGCTTCATCTCGTCCAAGTATTCCAATAGAGCTGGACCATCGTACCATGGACATTCTTCCTTCTTGACACGTTCCTTTAGACCAGCACCACTGTAACCAGAAACAGGCATGAAAACAACATCTTGCTTTACATTGTAGCCAATTGCCTTCAAATAGTTGCTCAAGTTGCTGACACATTGGTCGTAACGTTCTTGAGACCAGTTGACAGTTGGGTCATCCATTTTGTTAATAACAACAATCATCTTGTTAACACCTTGGGTCTTAGCCAACAAAGCATGCTCACGGGTTTGACCACCCTTTTCAAAACCGGTTTCATATTCACCCTTTCTTGCAGAAATAACTAGGATACCGACATCAGCTTGAGAGGCACCACCGATCATTTCAGAAACATACATTTTGTGACCTGGAGCATCCAAGATGGTGTAACGTCTCTTTTCGGTTTCGAAGTAAGCCTTACCGACTTCAATGGTCTTACCATCATTTCTTTCTTCCTTGTTAGTGTCCATAACCCAGGACAAGTACCAACCTTGTCTACCAGCGTCCTTGGCTTCTCTTTCGTATTTTTCAATGGTTCTCTTATCCACGGAACCAGTCAAGTACAATAAGTTACCACCCATGGTAGATTTACCGGCATCGACGTGACCCATAAAAATAATGGAGACATGGTCCTTACCACCAAACATATCGTTAACAATCTCTTCATCGACTTCATCTTCTTGTTCCTTGATCAAGGCGTCCGCACTGCTAACCTCTTGGGATGGAGTAGCTTCCTTTTCCTTTGTATCTTTGACATCAAGCTTTTCCATCTTCTTAGAGACATCCTCAGTAGCTTCTGGCTTGGATTCGGTGGAGGTAGATTCTTGCTTCTTGGTTTCTTCATCCTTCTTAGCTTCCTTGGCTGGCTCTTCTTGTTTATTTTCTTCCTTCTTTGGTTCTTCAGTCTTTGGTTCTTCCTTCTTAGTAGCATTAGCCAACTTGATACCAGAGCTTGACACCAACTTTAAAGTCTTCTTTGGCTTTGGAGCTGGCTCACTCTTTTGCTCTTGTTGTTGTTGGAAGCTGTCTAAGGTCATACCTTGAGCAGGTTGTTGCTGTTGTTGGTAGTTTTGGTATCCGCTGTTTTGGTTGTTGTAGTTGTTTCTATTGTTGTAGTTCTTGTAACCACCACGGCCACGGCCACCTTGGTATCCACCACGACCACCTTGGTATCCACCTTGTTGATAGTTCTGGTATCCGCCTTGTTGGTAGTTCTGGTAGCCACCTTGCTGATAGTTTTGGTATTGCTGGTAGCCCTGTTGTGGCTGGTAGTTTTGAAACTGCTGGTACTGCTGGTAGCCCTGTTGTGGCTGGAAGTTTTGTTGACCATAGTTTTGGTAGTACTGTTGGTAGTTACCTTGTTGCTGTTGCTGTTGCTGCTGTTGCTGCTGCTGCTGTTGGTTAGGATCAGACATGGCTCTCAATTGATCAGTAAGTGCTAGCGGCTTTTGCTATCCTCAATGCTTGATGTATGCAAACCTCAGATCAACGCAAACCCAGATAAATATCGAATAGCTAACTGGGACTATAACTACTACCAACTAGTGAAGCTCATCGATTCTTTGCCAAATTTGGGAAAAATTTTCAATCATAAAATACGTACAAGTCACATGACAAATTAACATACCATGCCAACTGCCAAGTAGTGTATATATTATTGGCAAGTTTCTCATGCACGTTTGGTAAGCCATTGTTATATTCGTGAGTACTTCGTTGCTGTATATAGTCTATACATTTATATATTTGAGAGATTTCTTTTTATGGTGTTTTTTGAACTATTTACTATTGTGCTGTGGTAGTGCTGTGGCAGTGCTGTATACCATTTGGGTCTTTTATGCCTGGACAGGGTTTGGGTTCTCTTCGAACTCGAGCTCTTCATCTGGGACATCCTCGATGGTGATTCTCTTCTTTGGAGCTGGTTTCTCGGTGCCGTCGAGGATCTTTGGGACCTTGATGTGCAACAGGCCGTTCGAGTAACTGGCCTTGATGCTCTCGTCCTTGATACGTGGTAGCACAGGGAACTTCACGGTTCTCTCAAAGGCACCGTATTTCAGCTCGGTGATCTTTAGGTACTTCTCATCGATTCCGATCTTGTCCTCGATATTACCCTTGATGAGCAACTCGTGAGAGGATGGGTGGTAGTCGATGCGGAATGCCTTGGAACAGGCACCTGGCAAGGCCAACACAACATGGTATGTGTCCTCGGTGTCATACAGGTTGACCTCGGGGGAGAATGGGAGGTCGAGTCGGGTCTCCGGCTTGGAGATCTGCAAAGGATCAGGGACAGGGGATGGAGCCTGTTGGTGCACGAACGCAGAAGACGAGGCTCTTTTCTTCAACTTTGGTTGCTGCGCAGGTTTCGACTCGCTATGTGGCTTGCTCTCTTGTGGATTTCCCTGAGCTTGTGGCTCTGGCTGTTGCACTGCGGCAGGCTTCTGTTTAGGTTCCTGTGGCTCCTCGACTTCGGGCTCCTCTTGTTGCTGTTGTTGCTGCCTTTGCTGTTGCCCTTGTGGCCCTAGCTGCACTGTGCTGCCCATTGGTGGGTATCCACCCAGCAACGCGTTCAGGATGTCCACAAGGCCGTTGTCAGCCTGGTACTGTTGTTCGTGTTCCTGCGCACTCCTAGCGGCTTTGCCCGAGTTATCGTGGTAGTAAGAGGGCTTCTCGCCCATCTCGACGTCCTCGTCACCGTCCTGCACGTCTTCACCTTCGTCCTCGTCCTCGTCTTCGTAGTACTCGGGACTGTAGTAGTAAGGGTTGCCGAACCTGTAGTACGGGGTGCTCCTTACGTGGTGCAATGGGTGGCGCTGACCGTAGGGGTAGGAAGAGCCATGTGAGCCATGCGTACCATAAGTGCCATAGGGGGCATAGGGGCCATAGGAGCCGTAGGCCCGTGGCTGGCGTTGGCGTGGTGCCTGTAGTGCATCTAGCACATCATATAGCGACAGCGAAGGTTGGTAGAAACTCATTGTGTAGTTGTAGTATTGTAGTATTGTAGTGTTGTTAGTGTTGTTAGTGTACTTGGTGTAGTGTTGTACAACCAGGAAAGTTGGAAAGTACGCAGTAGTTTATATACTTTTAAGGTGGGGGCACCCCCTTGTAACCCCTAAGACGTGCAAAGAAACTTCTAGAACACTCTACAAGCCAGGCTGAATTGCCAGATAAAGCACAGAGTACAGCTATACACTTCAATGCTCGACATTCCTGTGCATTCCAAGATAGCAACTAGTGGTATAAGTGAGCTGTTATATGCAGTTATCGACACAAGTGCTTTCATCGGTATGATTCCACTTTAACGCCGCGTACTCGGTGATAGAGCCATATCCAAACCAAGGGGCAAAACCGCTAGTCTCCACTCGAGACACCAAGAACTTCTTATGGTTCTATAGTGTAGTGGTTATCACTTTCGGTTTTGATCCGAACAACCCCGGTTCGAATCCGGGTAGGACCTCTTTTTTTCTTGGTAGCTTTCCCAAATTTTTTTTTTGCGGAAATCCTCCGTTCATTCAGCCCTTTCGCATCTGAACAAGTAATTCGTGTGCAGTTCTTGTCGATCCCCACTCATATAAGAGAGCCAACCTTTTATCATACCAGGACTCGAGCACTAACCAGCAACCCACAAGCAATGGCTGATATAGAGGATCCCGTGGTAGCGCCCGGTGTCTCTGCGGAGCCGGATGTTGTCGCTGCCGATGCTAACGGTGACGGAGAAGTACAAGAACAAGAACAACAACAGGAACAAGAACAAATACATGAGGAAGTACAAGAAGAACAAGATGGAGACGTATCGCGTCTGGGTACTGGCAAGATGCACTCTAGGAATCCGTCGTCTGTGTCGGCTGGTTCTGTGAATGTGCAGTCGTCGTCGCCGCTGTCGAAGACGATATTGGAGACTATCCTGCAGGAGAGAGACATCAAGAAATACCCCAATGTGCAGAAGTCTATCGAGCGGGCGCTGGACAGGCTGAAGGAGACGGGAGCCGCGAACCCAATTGACTCGATACTCGTGTTCGAAGCGTTGAGGTCGACGTGCAGGACGGGGTCATCCAGGATCCAGTCGAAGGCGCTGGACGGGCTGTCCAAGCTGTTCTCCTTCCACGCGCTGGACGAGACCGTGCTTGTGAACCCGCCAGACTCCAACGCCTCCAACGACCAGACCACTGCGCAGCAGGAGGGCGTCACCCCGCCGCCCAAGCAGAAACTGATAGACGCCGCCATCGACACCATCGCCGACTGCTTCCAAGGCGAGAGCACGGACGAGAGAGTAGAGCTGCAGATCGTGAGAGCCCTGTCAGGTTGCATACTGGTCGAGGACGCACACTCAAACTGCCACGGTGCCTCCTTGCTGAAAGCAATCAGAACAATATACAACATTTTCATCTTCTCTTTGAACCCTTCCAACCAAGGTATCGCCCAGGCTACTCTGACCCAGCTGGTAGGCGCAGTGTTCGATAAGATCGAGGTCAAACACATCGACCCTTCGTCCTCCGCACTAAACGTCTCTAACTGGGACGACTCAAAGTCGCCAGCCCCTCCGCTAACACTAGCGAACTTGGAAAATATAGATAAGGAAACTGATAAGAAACTGGTCTCGGGAGAGAACAACGGAGACGACAACGACAAAGAGGTAAATGAAACAGTAGGGGAGGAAGCTCAAACCAACCAGGAGCTGAACATTAAGGACGCTTTCTTGGTGTTCCGTACCATGGCCAAAATATGTGCCAAACCATTGGACGCTGAACTAGATATGAGATCCCACGCCGTTAGATCTAAGCTATTGTCACTACAATTGATTTATTCAATGCTAAGAGATCACATCGACGTTTTCCTTTCACATCACATATACCTCCCAGGTAAGGAGAAAGTCACATTGCTAGATTCTATAAGACAATACCTATGCCTATCGCTATCGCGTAATGCAGCTTCTCCTTTATCTGCTGTCTTTGAAACCACATTGGAGATTATGTGGCTGATGATTGCCAATTTGAGAGCTGATTTCAAGAGAGAAATACCTGTATTTTTAACTGAGATTTACTTCCCAATTACAGAGTTAAAAACTTCAACGGCACAACAGAAGAGATATTTCTTGCACATAATTCAAAGATTATGTACCGACCCTCGTGCATTAATCGAATTTTATTTAAATTATGATTGCGATCCAGGCATGCCTAATATTACTGAAATGCTTGTTGACTACTTATCAAAGCTAGCTCTAACAAGAGTAGAGATCTCACAAACCCAGAGATCATACTATGAAGATCAACTGTCAAAACCTTTGGCTACTTATAATTTTGATCAATTCCCACTACTGACCACATCTACTTTATCATCTGGTCCAGACTCTTCTCAAACACCGCTGCCATTCCCATTAGAATATGCACTAAAAATGACATCCTTGAATTGTGTTGTTGCCGTTTTGAGATCATTGAGTCTATGGGCCCACAAGGCACTAAATTCAAATAGTGGATTACAAGGCCAAATATCATCATTTTCAGATATGAACAGATCAGAATCTAACACTAGTTTGTCTAACGCTGGAAGATCTTCAATGACTAGAATAGACGAGAGTGTGGGCGAAGACTCTGAAGCACAATCATTGAACAAACAGCTCGAGGCGGATGATCCAACACAATTCGAAAATTTGAAAATTCGTAAAACCAAGCTTTCAAATTGTGTTAATGCTTTCAATTTGAAACCTAAAAGAGCTATTCCTCTTTTGCTCCAAAACGGTTTTATTAATGACGAATCTCCAGAGAGTATAGCTAAGTGGCTATTGGAAACGGATGGATTAGATTTAGCCATGGTAGGAGATTATCTAGGTGAAGGTGATGAGAAGAATATCGCAGTAATGCATGCTTTTGTGGACCAATTTGATTTTACTGGCCAATCGATTGTCGATGCACTACGTGATTTCTTACAGAAGTTTAGGCTTCCTGGTGAAGGTCAAAAAATTGACAGATTCATGCTTAAGTTCGCAGAACGTTTTGTTGATCAAAACCCCGGTGTTTTTTCGAAAGCTGATACTGCTTATGTATTATCTTATTCTCTAATCATGTTAAACACAGACTTACACTCGTCACAAATTAAAAATAAGATGACTCTACAGGAGTTTTTGGAGAATAATGAAGGCATTGACAATGGCAATGATCTTCCAAAAGAGTTTATGGTTAATTTATTCAATGAGATTGCAAACAATGAAATCAAGTTATTATCTGAACAACACCAAGCTATGCTGAACGATGAAACAACCATGACCGCACCTCCAACACCTTCCGCTTTTAATTTCTTCAGCAGCAGAGATTTGGCGAGAGAAGCATACATGCAAGTTTCCAAAGAAATATCCTCCAAAACAGAACTGGTTTTCAAGAATTTAAATAAGACTAAGGGTAAGAATGGGGATGTATTTTATGCTGCCTCTCATGTTGAGCATGTTAAATCCATATTTGTCACATTGTGGATGTCGTTTTTGGCAGCACTAACTCCTCCTTTTAAAGACTACGATGATCTTGAGACAACTGAAAAGTGTCTTGAGGGTATCAAAACATCTATCAAGATTGCCTCAATATTTGGTATCGATGATGCACGCACATCCTTTATCGGAGCCTTGGTCCAATTTTGTAATCTACAAAATCTAGAAGAGATAAAAATTAAGAATGTCAATGCCATGATCGTTCTTTTAGAAGTTGCTCTATCAGATGGTAACTTTTTCAAGAAATCCTGGAAAGATGTTTTGCTTGTTGTATCACAAATTGAAAGATTGCAGTTGATTTCCAAAGGTATTGACCGCAATACTGTTCCTGATGTTGCTCAAGCTCGTGTTGCTAACCCACGTCCTTCTTATGAGTCAACGAGGTCTGCAAACACGTCATACATATTTGACATATGGAGTAAGAAAGCCACTCCAATGGAGTTAGCCCAAGAAAAGCATCACAACCAGCAACTTTCTCCAGAGATATCAAAATTTATTTCTTCTAGTCAACTTGTCGTTTTAATGGATAATATTTTCACCAAGAGTGCTGAATTATCAGGTAATGCTATCATTGATTTTATTAAGGCTCTTACTGAGGTGTCTCTAGAAGAAATTGAATCTTCTCAGTATGCATCTACTCCTAGAATGTTTTCTCTACAAAAAATGGTGGATGTATGTTATTACAATATGGACCGTATCAAATTAGAATGGTCTCCAGTATGGGCTGTGATGGGAAATGCTTTCAACAGAATAGCCACGAACCCAAACCTTGCTGTTGTTTTCTTTGCTGTTGATTCGCTACGTCAACTATCAATGAGATTTTTAGATATCGAAGAATTGTCTGGTTTTGAATTCCAACATGATTTCTTAAAGCCATTTGAATACACTATCCAAAATTCTGGTAATGTCGAGGTTCAAGAGATGATTATCGCATGCTTCAGAAATTTTATTTTAACCAAATCTAGTAAGATCAAATCTGGTTGGAAGACTATTCTAGAATCTTTGCAATATACCGCTCAATCTGGTAACGAATCGCTTGTAGTTAAAACACAATCTTTGATTAGCGATGATATCGTTGATGCTCATTTTGAGAGTATTTTTGTTCAAGAGGATTCATTTGCCGAATTAGTCGGTGTATTCAGGGAGATTACAAAGAACAAAAAGTTCCAAAAACAAGCTCTACATGCCCTGGAATCACTAAGGAAAATAACTCAGAGAATTGCAAAAATATGCTTCGATGAAAATGGCGAAAGTAAGGAAAAGAACCTACTACAAGGAAAAGATATTTTCCAAGATATCTGGTTCCCGCTGTTATATTGTTTCAATACTACAATAATGACAGCAGAAGACTTAGAAGTAAGATCTAGAGCGTTAAACTACATGTTTGATTCACTTGTGGCATATGGTAACCAATTCGATGAGCAGTTCTGGGAAAATATTTGTAAGAAATTGTTATTCCCCATCTTCGGTGTGTTGTCCAAGCATTGGGAAGTTAATCAGTTCAACAGCCATGATGACCTGAGTGTTTGGCTATCGACCACCTTGATTCAGGCATTGAGAAATTTAATTGCATTGTTTACCCATTACTTTGATTCATTAAACAACATGTTAGAAGGTTTCTTAGACCTTCTAGTTTCCTGCATATGCCAAGAAAATGATACTATTGCTAGAATTGGTAGATCATGTCTACAGCAATTAATTCTGCAAAATGTGTCTAAATTCAATGAAAAGCATTGGGAACAAATCGGAAATGTTTTTGAAAAGCTATTCGAATTAACTACCGCTAGTGAACTGTTTGAATATGATCCTCTACATCAAGGGAGACAAAACTCTTCAAAGACAAACGATCCTAAAAATGCTGCAGATGACGGTAATGTTCATGAAACAGTGCAGAGAGCACAACAGGAGGAATCAAGTGAAGATGTAGGTAACGAAACCATGGACTCGGTTAAGAAAGAAGATGGTACTACTAGCCCATCTGCGGTGCGTTCTGCTAAGACATTTGAAGATCTTCGTCCAAAGATCAGTATTAAGAATTCCATCGTTGTGAAATGTGTTCTGCAATTACTAATGATTGAACTTCTAAGTGAACTATTCCAGAATGAGGAGCTAGAACACCATATTCCATACAAGCAATATATCCAAATCACCAAGTTATTGGAGAAATCGTACGAATTTTCACGAGACTTCAATGCAGACTACGGTCTAAGAACAAGATTAGTTGAAGCAAGAGTGGTTGACAAGATTCCAAACTTGCTAAAGCAAGAAACCAGTGCTGCCGCGGTACTGATTGACATCATGTTTAAGTTGTACCTAAATGATGACAACAAGAAAGATGAACTAGCTAGCAGATTGATCAAGATATGCACTGGCGTTGTTCAGGGCTATGTTACATTAGATGATAGAACTATGGAGCGTAGCATTATATCATGGAGGCCAGTCATTGTTGAGATTCTACAAGGATACTACGAATTTGATGACGACGATTTCAAGAAGTTCTGTGCTCCAATGTATGGTTTCATCATCCAGATCCTGGACAAGAGTGTACCAACAGAGTTGAGATACGCCATCAAGTTATTCCTAGGCAGGGTCGGTGAACTGTACCTCCAAATCGAGGACTAGCCGCTTCTCGTACCAAAGACTCTCTAGATATAGATAATAATTGTTTACTTGTATATTAGAACATTTGAAAATAAAACCCAGCAGCTTAGTTTGGTATACACCATTGCAAACTCCAATGGTTTATTTTTTGGGCGACATTTTGTTCCTGAAACAAGACAAAAATAAAAATTTTCTTGACAAGATAATATTATTATATATATTCATAATTTATGTTTATGATACATTTCTCATCTGAAGCAGTTGACATTGGCAACAGAACACCCAAGCAATCTGAGCTACAAAAGAGAAACTTTTTTTAGAAATTTTTTAGAATTCGTTATGGATTTAAAAAGGATATATGGGCCATGCGAAATATAATCATCGACAAATTTTAAGAAAAAACTTGAATAAACAAAATGACAATTTTTTAAAAAATTGAAGCAGGAGATAGAAATGGTAAATATAGTTATGGGAGATGGAATGAATGGGTCATTGACTTGAAATATTCTGACATCAGATGAAAAAAATAAAAGATAAAGAGAACCACACATATGGGTTTAGCAAATGATGTGGCTCTTCTCTAAACTTATATTTCATGATAGCAGAAATGACAACACTATTTATAGTTTTCTTGAATTGAATTGTAACAACGTAAGCTTCGAAGAAAAGGAACAATAAAAATAAAAAGGGGAAACACAATCTAAGAGGAATCATTAAATGCAAGCAAGTAACAAAACAACAACTAATTATTTTCTACAATCAAATCAGTTCAGGCACCAATAAATAAAAGTGGCATTGACAGGAATGAGGAGAAAGCGTACGCTTCTCTCACATGAACTTTGAATTTCGTAGTGGAGATGGTTTAGATTGCAAAGAATTTTGGTTGAGTATAGGGATTGACTTTATTTGGTCATAGAAATGATTGCAAACGCAGATTGGTGTTCATACTTTTCATTTTAAATATTTCTTAATTTCGATTAGAGGGGAAAGGAAAGATAGAAAAAAAAAAAGAGCAGTTCTTTTTTTTCTTATAGATATGTTTCACCTATTAGTTGTTTAGATCAAAGATGGCAAGGAAGAAGTGTCGATCTTCTTGTTGACTTCAGCGGTGTTCTTACCACCACGGGAGCTGTTGCTCTTACCACCACGGTTACCGCCACGGTTACCACCACGGCCACCACGGGAGTTACCTCTGAAACCGCCTCTTCTGTTGCTGTCTCTGTTGTCTCTGTTGTTGTCAGAGAAGGTGGCGTCGAATTGCAAGAACTCCTTGGTCTTCAATTGCTTGGACTTGACGGCCTTGGTCTTGGTGGCTGGGGCGTAGTCTGGGACGTCGCTCTTTGCCTCGGCTTGCAAAGTCTCCTCGACCTTTCTGGCCTCTGGGACCTTGTTCAAGTCGTTGTTGTCGACCTGGTTCATGTAGTCGGCAAGGGACATCTTCTGTGGGCCGGCTGGCTGGGTCTCTGGGGCCTCGGCGTCCTCGGCCAACTCGGACTCGGCGTCGCGCTTGGCTTGCTCCTCGACAGTCAACTCGCGGTCGTTGTCACCCCAGGCCTGGTTGATCTTCTTCTGGGAGTCGGTCTTGCCGGTTCTGGAGTGACGGTCGGTCATCTTTCTGTCGTTGTTTCTTCTGGCAGTGGCAGAGGAGCCAACGTCGCGGGCCCTGTTGTTGTCACGGCCAGCCTTCTTGTCCCTGATAGCACCCTCGTTGCCACTCAACTTGCCCTTGTTCTTTCTAGCCTTGGCTGGGTCGGCACTTGGTGGTGGAACATCCGCCTTCTTGGAGGAAGTGCTCTTCTTCACAATTTCCTTGGTGGCCAGAGGAATAGCGGCCTGTGGGTCCTCAACGTCGTTACCTAGAAGATCAAATGGATTGGACATCTGTGTCTCTTGCTCTTATTTCTTTGTTTTAGAATTCTAGTCTGAGTAGAAAGTTTAAAGTTCAAATTCAAGTACCACTCCAAGTTATAGTTGAAATTAAAAAGTTTTAACTATTTCAATTATTTTGTCAAAATTTTTTCACCAAAGCTGCAATTGCTCTTCTCTCAAAGCAGAAAAGCAGAAAAATTTTCAGGTACCGATATACGTGATCATGTGGTTACGTGATGAGGGATATAATGTATATTCTATACGGCAGTCAGATGACACCCGTGTCCTGGGATAACAGATACGTAGGTACGGCGAGTCAGCTGATGGATACTGATGTACGTGGATGTCACGTTACCTCAACGTACATCACCAGACACGTTACATCTAACCATTTCCAGGAACACCAGACACTCTATAGCATAATCGGGCTGGGATTAGGCACAAGTTATTAAACCGGGTACTAATTCCCTTGGTTTGGAGGAGGGGGAGGGAGAAAGGGTTAACAGGAACAGGAAGAAGTGTTAAGAAGAGAGAACTACAAGAAAAATGACCACTGACAAGCCGCTGTCGACGTCGTCGCCGGAGGCTGTTGTTGCTGCGGCGATGGTGACGCCGCAGCTGCTGTCGGAGCTGCTGGCGCGGTCGGGCCCGCTCGCGATAAGACACATCACGCACGCGCTCACGGACCAGATCCCGGACTTCAGCAAGCTGTCGTCCTCGAAGCAGAGGCGGCTGATCATGGGCGCCATGGACGCGGGGGACCGCCGCAACAGCGTCGTGTTCGAGAAGATCGGGTGGGGCCAGTGGACCGTGAAGCCCGTGCTCCCGGACCAGGACTTCGACCTGGTGCTCAGGGAGACAAACATAAGCAACGCTAAGGTCAAGGATATCGTGTCCCAGGAGTCCCAGCGCCGCCGCAACAGCAAGAAACTCGCCACCACAGGAACCACTGGAACCACTGGAACCACAGGAACAGCAGCTGCCACCGCCGTTACCCCTGGCGCCGCACCGGCACCCGCAAAACACTCAGAAACTACAAACATAAACTCCGCAAATGTATCGCCAAAGGCACAACACGCACAGCCTGCACAGCCGAGAGCTACAGTGTACCTCGACGAGAACGCAGTGGACTCCGATGACGACGAGGACCCACACGCCGACCTGCTCCTATCAGACCACAAGCAACACAAACCCACAGCGACGACGTTCTTGAACCCCGAGCGCAGAAGGTCCACCGTGCTGATGGCAGAGCACTCTCCGGAAACAAGCCTCGAGTTCGAGTTGCTAGCACAGAAGGTGAGACCCATAATCAAGGGCAGGCGGAGGTCGAGCGTGAAAGCCCACTCGCCCTTCGTGATCAAACCCTCTGCTGCCCAGACGCACCAGGACGCAACCTCGGTGTTCCGCCACAACAATAACTCCACTTCGGCAATTGCCTACCAAACTTCCGTTTCGGGGCCAGGGACCGCCGTACCAACGGGAAACAACACGGGCAACGGCAAGATAGACCTGGACACTACGCCAAACAGCGAACCCACCTCTAGAAGAGCGTCACGTTTGTCCTCTTCAAAGGAGTCAAGCATTAGATCAACCCTGTTCCCAAACAAAAACTATAGATGGATTGCTAAAAATCCAGGGCTGGCCCACTCTACCAATAGTATAAACAAACAACCACAGGATCACTTCAAAATAAATCACTATGATATCGCTACAGTGGACAATGTCCTAAACGACCACCATTCCGAAACGGATGAAGAAGATTGGGCATCGATTGGCGCAGCATCCTTGCGAAGAAGCAGCGCTATCTCGTCATCTGTTAACCTGGTTAACAACTCACCGTCTCCACAATCTGATGACTCAATTAAACATGAGTCTTTACACTCTAATGACCCAAGAATTACGCCGACAAAACCCGCTGAGGATAAAAGCGCGGCCTATTTGCTAATGAGCTTGAAATCCTAATTCATTTTGTTTCTATTTTTTCATCTATTTCCTTTTTTTTACTAACTATATTACTGTACACTCAGTATCGCTCATAATGGTAAACTTTTTAACGTTTTTTTTTTCCTGACCCATATTTTTCTTCATAGAATGCCTACACCAGCCTTTATTTCACTTACATTTTTTTGTTTATTCGATTTTTTTATTGCTACCACATATTGTTTTATCCATACATTCTATCTAACATCTCTATTCAAAAGTATCTACTCACTACTTCATTCATCTCCAGGAGACAATGAGATTATTTTTTCCAATAACTTACTTTATAGATTAATTTCTAAAAGCATACCCTTGTATTTATATGTTTTACTCAGTACTTGTTTCTCTTTAATATTGGTTTAGACAGTAATATTAGTTTTACTTGTTACTTAAATCTATTATTTTCGCAAAAACTCAACACTATATGAGATAGATAACAATTATATTTATATCAGTACTGATATGAAATTGGACAAGTAAATTGACTGCAACTCTAGCTCGACAGACCCGGGGACCCATTACAATTAGTCGACAATATCAGCAGTGTTCTGAGGCTCGTCTTCTTCTGCAACATCATTACTTTTAGCCTCTTCCTCGATATTTAAGCTCTCCATGGCATGCTCGTTCTTGTATTCCTCCTGCAGATGCTTGAACTCCTCTTCATTCTCTAGCAGAGCAGCAACCTTTATGATCTCTGCTTCACCTAGAAGATCCAAGGCATGTTCTGCAATGTCAATTGGTAAATCAGCAAAGGCTTCATTAACTGTATCCAAATCTTTGGTTTTTAAGGCCTCTTGTAAGTTCTTTGGAAGTTGGCCAAATATCTTCACTCTTTCAGTCTCATTTGGATCAGACGATTCAAAATCTGGAAGCTCAAACTCGATTTGTGTAGATTCATCAACCGTCTTTAACTGAATAGTCTCAACTCCTTGCCCTTCATTATTTCTTTCTTCTTCTTCTAGGATAACACACCTCTTCTTGACATGTTCAAACTTTGTATTCACAGAATCCAAAAATTGTGCTTTAGCAGCTTCGATTCTAGACTCTAGGAATACTCTCTTGAAGAATACTTCAATAGAGTTCTTCAAGCGTTGGACGTCCAATGTTGGACTTCTTTGCACATTGTAAATGGAATCAATAAAAGCTAGTATTTCTGCTTGGTGAAGAATTTGGTAAGTCCTCTTTTCGTCATGCTTTAGTTGTGATTCAAAGGCTTTCATCATTAGAGCATCCTTCTGTTGTTCAGTAATGATTTGGTAGTTTTCCATCAAGAAACTGGCTGATTTCTTGTAGTCACCAGTTGGAATCTTTGAGAACTGTTCAGTTTCAGGGAATAAGTGTAACATATCTTCGTCATCTGTAGTGGATTGTGTTTGAACAGCCTGTTGTGATTCTTGAGCTTCTTCGTTGATGATCTGAGTACCTGTGGAAGCCTCTGCGATGGATTTTGGAGGTAACGCAGTCTCGCTAGTCCTTGTAACACCAGCCTTTTCAGCAGATTTCTCCAGCTCCCTGGCTTTCCTTTCTTCCTCCTTCTTGTATTTGTTCATGAAACTGCTGTCAAACCCGGTATGGATGTCATCGCTAGAGATGTGTGCCTGCTTCTCCTTGTACAACTGCTTCAACTTCTCGTTAGCCTCTTTCGTGACGTCGTCGATCTTCTTTCTGTGCTTCAGCATCAGCTCCCTCAGGACTGCCCCGTTGCGTGGATCCTGCCCATCCTTGATGGCGTCTCTTCTCAACTGATCGAAGAGGTCCTCCACCATCTCATTGTAAGTGGCAATCTGCGGGTCGACGTTCTCCCCAACAGACTTCTCGTTCTTGTCAAAGTTCTCATTCAGAAACTTGGTGACCTTGTCTTGCTCAGCAAGGTCCTCATCCGCCAGAGACCCCAGCAGCTTGTCCACCCTCTTGTTCAGGAACGAGTACATACCCACCTGCGCCTCCAGGTTCTTGATGTCCTGGTTCCGCTTGAACCGCTGCTCGTGGATGCTCTGCTGCTTCCACTTGATGAACGACTTCTTGTCCACATTCGGATGCACCTCCACATCAGAGTCGTCACTCAGCTCGATCTTGTCCCACTTAGAGTAATCAATAGCCATCTCTCAACGCCCGCTTAGCCAATGCACCCAGACCAGTACAATTACAGTCAGTACAACTATTTAATGCTCAATACAACTATTATAGCCAACATTCCTTTGAGCTGAAGGGAGCTTGAACCCTAGGGGAACCCTAAACAAAACCCTAGGGTTTCTCACTCTACACAAGATGCTCATCGATGGTATTCGATGGTATTTAATGGTATTCAATGGTATTTATTGGTCTTTTATTGGTATATTATGGCATCTATAATGCCCCTCGGTGGGTTATAAAGGCTATATATATGTAGGTGCCTGGGAGGCTACCTGTAGAAGTCGGGCCGTCCGATGTTGAGGCCGTACTCTGCCACTGCGCTGCTGAGGTCATTCACCGTGAGCACCACTTTGGAGGCGCTGTTCTTCTCCATCTGCTGCTGCTGCTGCTGCGTGAGCTGGCTCTGCTGGCCGTTCATCAGCTGTCTGGCCTTGGTTTGCCCGTTGTTGGCGTTCTGCACCGCGACGTTCGACCGTATCCGCGAGTACTCGTATGCGTCGCTGGCTATGTCGCTGACGAACTTCTGCGTCGCCAGCGCGAGCAGGCGCTTCACCCTGATGTCTGCGCACTCGAACCCGTTCTTCGTCAGGTAGTAGTCTATCACCGCATCAGGTATGATCGGCGGGTTCTCCTTCATCATGTCCAGCACTTCCCCGAGAGTCTTGTCTTTCCTCGTGAACTCCGGCAGCTGGAACAGCTTGCCAGTGCCATCGTCTATATACGCCTTCTCCTCCGCGTTGCCCGCGTTGCCCTCGCTGGGCTCTGCATCTGCACCAGCACCAGCACCTGCATCTCCACCTGCCGCAGCCTCCGCCCGCCCAAACAGCGCAGCGTTGTCCACCGGCATCTCGTCCTCGTTGTCGTCGAACTCGTCCAGCACTTCGTCCTCCTTCATGTCCACATCCTTGTCCACATCCATCTTTGTAACTGCCTCTGCTACGTACTTGGTTCTGATGCTAAGTACCTGTAATTCCTCACTGTGCTCTTTATAACACTTCAAAGCTCTCAAATTCACAGATTTTTTGGTTTCTTGGAGCGAAGTGACAAAAGACAAAGGGGACTTTCATTCTGGGCTTGGATCAGCTCGGATCAGCACGAATAACACAGCAAGGCAGTCGCTGGACGGTTAAGTGAAGGCGCTAACTAGACTCTGCTGCTTATTCTGAACAGTTGAGCGTCTCCCCCGTCGAAATTGGCCCTAGGAATTGCATAGAGCACAGACATAGAGAATGGCATTCCAAGTGGACGAGCACAAGCTGCTCGAGATGTACAACTTGAACGAGCTGAACCCTGCGGACAGTGTCGACAACGACTGGCAGCGTGTGTCGACGATACAGTATGACCTGGGTGCGTGGCAGGACAGCGGCAAGATGTTGGAGGAGAGGCCCTATGCGTTGCTGTCTGACCTGATAGCGCAGCAGAAAGGCGCGAGCCAAGGCAGCCGTGGGTTGCAAGGCGGCATAGATGCGTCTAGGGTGAACGATCCCCTGGATGGCCAACTGGTGTTGGAGAAGATGCGGCAGTTGAGGATGAACCCCGAGCAAGCACCGCAGTATCTGGTCAATAGCAAAAACTTCGACGCGATCCAGTTTCTGCGTGGGATGCATAACAGGGACTCCTTCGACGAGTTGAGCCAGTACTTGGACAGGTTGGACAGAGAGCTACAAACGCAAGCGGGCGACTTGCAGCACTTGGTGCAGACCAATTTCACAAAGTACGTCAAGATCAAGAGCCGCCTGGATCAAATATACTCTAACTTTTCGGAAGGTGGTGAACAAGAAAATCAAAATATAATGAAAGTAGAGAAACTGAAAGAAGAACTGGACGAGACGATAAGATTCACCACACAGAAGTTGAACCCTGTGATCAATTATGAGAAGAAGATTAACAACTTCAAACTAACCAAGAGATTTATTGAGGAGAACAAATTCTTCATAAATCTGCCAAAACAATTAAAATCACACCTAATACAAAACAATTACAACAAATTGATAACAGACTACTTGAAAGGTAAGGAGCAATACGATAAGCTAGTACAATACTTCGAAAACAAGGTCGTTGCTGAGTTTCATGATAACGAGGAGGAGAGCAACATCAACAAAACTCCAAAGGTAATAGAGGTTATATGGTCCGCTTGCCAATCGATAGTTGAAATATATAAGAGTCAATTGTGGAGACTAATTACCACACCATCTGTTATTGGTAATGCCAACAAGATAGCTGGTAAACAAAGCAGTGAGATTGACATTAGTATTGAAACACCCGAGATGTTTCTGCCCAATATATCTAGATTGCTAGACCTAAATATTGATGAAAACCCCATTATCAAGTGGATAGAATCCAGAATCGATTATCTCGAGACAAAACTTAGAGACACCGCTCAGAATATGATTCTTAAAATCACCAATGCACAGCAAAACATAATTAGAAACCAGGTTTCGCACGCTGCTGAAACCGAAAGAGATACCGATGCTGTGGAGTTGGAGCACTATACAAATATAGATAAACTATTCAGCCATGGTGCATTTATGAAAAAGGGAGAATCTGGTGACTCAAATAACAATTCTAATACCATGATAAATTCTGCACCCACCTTTGGTGATGGAACAATCATCTCCCAAGGTCTAACTGACTCCATTATTGTGATAGAGATGTGGTTACTTATCCTCAAATATGCACAACAGCTGAACGAATTATCTGCTAGGTTTATCCAATTATGGGAACATACTGAAAAGTTTTTAGATGGTTCATATCAAACTATCTTGATAAATGAAAAGAGAAAGGAGAATATTTTATTGGTAGGTGACTTCAATGCTTCTGAGAAATATCAAAAACAAATTCATTTGTCTGATGATGAAGTCAAAGGAATAAGACTAAAAGGTGAGAGCTTTGTTAAAATGATTGCGGACAGAATCTTTATACTATTCCAATCATCCCAAAGCAGCCTTTCCCAATTCACATCTGAGGATGTTTCAATGGATGATATGACATGGGAAAAAGAAATTGGCCTTCCTTCCAACTACGGATTTATCCCCCCTAACGCAAATGGCCTGAGTTGCTTAAGATACCTTCCTCTGATCATTGAACCGATTTTGAGGTTTAGTAGTGATTTGGCTCAGCTTAAAATAACACCAAAATCAATTGAAATACCTAAGAAACTTGCTTCGATAATTATTGGTCGTTCGGTTAGTGCAATTTCTTCAACGAAGTTAAGAGATATTGCAAATTTCCATAAATTAGAAAACTGGGAAAAATATGAGTTTGTAAACGCTAGAAAAGATGATCTGAATGACTCCAATTATGAGTATGCTATTACTCAGTTTCCTACTATCATCAAGTCTTTCCAGGAATTATCAATCAAAACTATCAGAGATATTGTTTTTTCATTCGAGAAGTTGCCAACTATTGGCGGTGTATCAATAATCGAATATCCTTCCAAGAAGGTGCTAACAGGCATTGAAATTCAACAAATTATATCTATGGAAGCCGTTTTGGAATCAATATTGAAGAATGCAGCAAAAGATAAGGACAATCCAAGGAATCCACACACAATTCTCACATTGACTAATTTGCAATGTATTAGAGAGAGCACTTTTCCCGATATTCTACAGTTCTTTGATGACTGTTTTGAATGGAATCTAAAGACAAAGAATTTGGAGTTATTCAATTTACTTGCAAAGATGGAACAATCTATTTTCGGTAACTATTTATCTGACCTGAAGATTAGCCTACGTGACACCCTTGAATCGAAATTTAATGAGATCGATTGGGCTACTTACACTTCTACTTCGTTTAGAGCTGGTGATTACATCATTGAATCTTTGATGGTACTAGTGTCTGTCCATAGTGAGTGTTCCCGGGATGGTCCTCAGTTAATTGATAGAATATTACGAGAGAGTCACATCTTCATCGCTAGATATCTCTTCGAGTCTTTCAAGCCATTTATTGGTAATATATCAGCAGATGGCCTGCTACAAGTTACCGTGGATATCCAATTCTTCCAAAGAGTCCTAGGAAGGCTGCTTGATAAGGATACTGAATCTACATTGGGCGCAACATTGCAGAACTGTTTCCAAAACAATGCCGAGAGATTGAAGATGTGCATAAAAGAAACGGAACCAATCGTCAATGCTAATTTGAAGAGAACAAGTATTCAATTTTCAGCATTCAAATAAGTACATAACCATATATTGAATGAAATAGATTTAATGATTGCCAAAAATATCTCAACCGATGAGAGCTTTATTTTTCTATTATACAATTTTATTATCAACAATGCTATTAAGATGAGTACTTTTATGAGATGTAGAATTACGTACCCAATAGCGACTCATGAGAAATGTTCACCATGCTTCTTCAAGGATGCGATGTTATATAAAGGATAAACTGAGTCTGCGTCTGCAAGTAGTTCATCCTTTTGCTTGAATGTGCTTATCCATGACGAGTTTAGTTTATTCAAGTTCTCGTCCACAGAAAATGGTTTGTTGGAGTCACCAGAATACGTTAGGAACGCAATTAATTGTTCTGCATTTTCATCCCTGTTATCAAAAGTAACAAGGTATTCACTCTTACCATTGCTCGAAATAGATACAACGTTATGCTTGAATTCCACTTGTTGTGCTAGGGACAACTCACCAGTTTCTGTATTACAGTGTAAGATAAACAGCACAGGTGTGGCTTCTACAAAGAAGGCAACATATGGCTGTTGACCGCATGACTTGATGGAAGCAACGGCATACTCGATGACATTGTTCTCTTCATTCTGAAATCTTGCTGGAGCCAAATGCTGATCATTGATGAAAGGCTTCACCGCGTCCTCAAAGGAGTACTGTGACAGCAACTCACCTGATTGCCAGTTCCATGCAAATATCTCCTTGTCACCACCAGCACTAAATAAGAACTTCGTTTGCCATTTTGGAAGGTCCACCGACGAGACGAACTCCTTGTGGCCGAACAGCCATTTGTCGACAATAAAAGTCTGTGGATAATGCGAAATCTTGATATGCTCGTCTCTGTCAGTAGTGATAATATAGCTCTTGTTGTTAGCATCCTTTGCAACTGCCACATCCGTCAGCATTGAGACGTGACCCAGGATAGGCTCGCTCTGGTCATCGATCTTTCGTATTGGCTCCTCGTCGATTTTTAGGTTATAAACGTCACCAAACTTGTCTGCGACTATGATAGTAGTGTCTTCATCGGCCAATGCCAGCGCATTGGGTCTCTTTGGAAACTGCTGTCTCTTCATCACTTGCAGGAACTTCTCCGGATCTTCAGCTGAGGTATCGATCTTGAATATCACAACCGACTTATCAGAGTCCACGCATGCAATAAGCTTCCCTTCATCAGAGGTCAGCCTTAAGTTCCTGATGTACGAGTACACCGGTGGAGCACCAATACCTTGGCTGCCCTTCGGCTTCGCATCACCGGCATTGCTCTTCAACTTCTTGTAGGAATTGTGCGAGTCCCGCTGATCCGTGTCTACCCAGTAGCCCACCAGCTTCTCACCAGCAAACACGCTGATAGTGTGCTTGCAAACCACATACTGGTACTTGTTCTGCGAATCACTGATCGCAACGTTCAATGGATGCACAAACATTCGCAAAAAAATAATACTCCTCTTCTGGTCCGTTTCCACTTCCAGATTCAAAACCAGAATAATGGAAGCAAAGTAAAAAGTACCACCAGAAACCTACAAGTAATACCACAAGTTCCAACTACTATTGCAATTTTAGCGATGAGCTCATCGCAAAATTTTTCAGTGACGTGCAGCGGTACTTCCTCGCCGTTCCCCTTTAACTCTGCCAAACCTCGAAATTGCAGGCTAATAAGTAGTATAAACATGTCAATGTTGGCTGTAAATGGCTGGATAATGGCAGGACTGGAGCCTAGTGTCTAGTAATTGGTGTGTGTGTGGGCTGAAGACGAGGTTTTTCTTTTGGCGATGTCTAATTTGATCAGGTTGCAGCGGGAGTATGTGTTGAGCACGATAGACTCTATAGAGACTGATCATGGGCTGAAGTTTCTTGTTATTGATGCGGAGGTGAAGCGGTTCTTTGATATGCTGAACCTGACTGAGCGGGAGCTGTTGAGCCATGTGACTTCTGTGGATTTCATTGATTCCAAGTCGCGGAAGGGGCAGCCTGGAGTGTCCGCTGTGTACATGTTGAAAGCGACGCAGTTCAACATCAATTGCATGGATGTGGACTTCCAGAACAGGCCCCCCAAGTATAAGAACGCCCATGTGCTCTTTCTCGTTGGTATTGGCGGGACTTTGTCCGAGTTTTACAGGAGCAAGCGATTTGTCACCCAGTTCACCAGGTCTGTGAAGATGCTTAATATGAACTTCATGGTTAAGGAATCGCAGTACTTTCAGGCGTATGATATAGACAAGCCCTTGCAGCTATTGTTTAACCCCAATTGTAGGGACCTGATTGACGATGTGGTCGAGAGAACGGTACGAGCATTACTGACCATGTGTGTCATGACGGGAGAGTACCCAATTGTCAGATATTACAACACTGGTCTCTGCAGAAGGATCGCCACCGATTTCCAGGAGTCTCTAGATGATCACGCCAGAAACAACGAGGATTTCTTTACAGATAACTCGAGACCAAGATCAGTGATGGTGATCGCAGACAGAACAGTGGACATGTTTGCACCATTCTTACACGAGTTTACATACCAGGCAATGGCTTATGACCTTTCGGATAACATCACTGCCTCTGACGACATATACACGTACGAAGTTGAAAATGAAGCCGGGGAGAAACAGGTAAAGAAGACACCGCTGCTTGACATATATGATGAAGACTGGGCGCAGACAAAGCATCAACATATCACCGATGTGCTTAAATATGTAGACGGTAAAATTAATGAACTGATTGCCCAGAACCCCAAATTGGTAGACAGGTCGAAGGCCAAGAATGCTGCTGATTTGGGTCTGATCCTTGCCCACCTAAGTGGGTTTGACGAAGAGAGAAGAAGATATGCAGCGCACAAGGAGCTGGTCACCGAATTGTTGCAGATCAATTCCCAGCGGAAACTTGCCGAATGGGCGCATATTGAGCAAAACATCGCCGGTTTCGGTCTAGATGCTCAAGGGCATAAGTGCAAACATTTAACAGATGAACTTATAGAGGTATTAGCTAGGAAAGAACCCGACACTTTGGACAAGATCCGTTGTATTATATTATATGCTATATTCAGGGGTGGTTTGATAGAGCTTGATTTTATCAAGTTGTTAACGTTTATCGGTGTAAACGAGGAGCATGAATTCTTCCATAGCTTTATGATCCTTTTCAAGAACATTGGCATGCTGGGCATTAACATCATCAAAGAAGATCCTAAGACCAAACCATTCAAGAAAGTTTGGTTTAGCGACACAATTATAGACGACCCTAATGTGTTTGACACTTCTAGGTATATTCCCGCTGTCGGTAACATCTTATCTAAGATCATCACAAATCCGTTACTGCTAGATGAAGAGTCCTTCCCATATGTGAAGGACAAGCCTATCGAACTTCTTGATGAGGAAGAGTTAGGAGAAGGTCCACATTTGGCCACACAGAATTCTACTTCGCTGAGAAAAACGCGGCACAGAGCTAACTGGACCAAGAGAAATGAGCCTGTCGACAGGTCTCCACGTCAACGTTTCTTCTTTTATATGGCTGGTGGTATTACCTATAATGAAATAAAATCTGCATATGATCAGTCCTTACTGAAGAATAAGGATGTCTTCATTGGTAGTGACGGTATTTTCACGCCCAGATCATTTATGAGAAGTATAGAGAAGTTGGATGCCCCAAGGGAAGAGCTTCACCTTAACGACGACAAGAAGGTAAATGACAGGCCACCGGAGTTCTTATTCCAGGACATTGCCCCTACTATTGAGAGGCCAACGCATGTGCAGAGAGTTCCGATCCATCCCGACCAGTCCAAACAGCAGCTGACACCTGAGAAACCTCAGGAGCCGGCCAGTCCTAAGAAGAAGAAACGCAGTAAATTCAACCTTTTCAAGAAAAAGGATAAATAGAGACTATAATTTCTGTAAGTAACAACTCAAAGTGTATCCCAGTAAATCGCATTGTTATCTAAAACTACTTGACGAACCTATTCAAGAACTCCTTGTGCTTTTGAGACCTGACGGTATCGTTAGTAAACTTCTCAGGCTTCACCACTTTCTTCCTTCGGCTAAATGCGGTCTTCCCCCAGGACACACTATCGTCTTCTTTCTTCACCAGTTTGATATCCTTCTTATCCTCGACCTCAAGCGGTTGTATCATCTTCTGTACCTGACTCGGTCCGAGAGTCGCACTTCCAGTACCAATATTTGTACCAGCACTAGTACTATCATCAACCGAACCTGCATCTGAACTAGTCTGTATCTGAGAGGTAGTCTTATTCTTGGGCTTCCTGGCCTTCAACTCCGTGTGTCCCGGAAGCAAACGAGCATGCTCTGTGCCCGTAGGAACCAGCGCACCTTTCGCACCGTTACGAGCCTCCAGCTGTGGCCTATGCGCAGTTGTCATTGTCTTACTAGTATCTTACTTACTTAGTTCGGAAGCACTAGACTAACCAGCTTCACCTGTTCCTATTTATAACTTTCCAGATTCAAAGGAGCTCATCGCAAAATTTGGCTCAAGAGGGCTGTCCAACTGAAAAAAAAAAGTTGGAATAGACTATACATGGAGGTTGTAGAAGCAAGTACTGGTCGGTAACAGGGGTTTACAAGGCAGCTATACGGTCAGAGTAGGTAGGCTGGATAGTTATTTGAAGTATACATTGATAAAAGTTAATTTGAAGCGCAGAGAATGGTGGAGAATACAGATTCAACGCATGGTGACGCTGTGAATCCAGGTCCCGAAGGGGAGGCAGTGGAGGTAGTGGATGATCTGCACAGCTATATATCGATCAAGGACTATGCGTATGATGAATCCAATGCGCTGCATTATGGGTATCTGGAGGAAGAAGTGCCGGGGGAAGCTGTACAAGAACATGACAACTATGCGGGGAGCGATGCCGAGGATGGAGAAGACATAGATGGAAATCATACAGACAAGAGAGCTAGTGTGGTGATGCCTCAGGACTACGTTGTTAATCAGAAAGCAGTTGCATTGTATGATTTTGAGCCCGAGAATGACAACGAGCTGGGACTCAAAGAAGGCGATGTAATATTTATAAGCTATAGACACTGCCAAGGGTGGTTAGTGGCGCAGAACGATACACAGACAAAAACGGGACTTGTACCGGAAGAGTTCGTTTCATATCTAGACTCTGAGGAAAGTGACTCTGTGCGACCTTTCTATTTGACAGAGATGCTAACTCATGGCTTACAGGCAGAACCGGAACAGGATGCCAAAGCTGGTAAAAAAGATGACGATGAGGACGAATGGGAGGATATAGATCAGCTTGAATCTGATATGGATAACAAGCTTAACATATCTGTAAGTTAACATCTATATCATTTATTCATCTTATTCTATCGTGCATATATTCAAAACTTTAGATGATCAAATAGATAATCTATCAACAATTGCATTTTATTCACCAATAACAAAAAATATACCTCACAATGATTTTGGTATTATCTAGAAGCCTCAATTTACTTTCTAACTTTCAATAGAGGCATCAAAATCTCTCTGATGTGGGGTGTTACTTCCATATTTTTCTCTCAAAACACTCTCTTAGTTACTATTAAATACTTTCCTTAACGTTAACGATATATTAAAATACTTGTTTAAATAATCTACAAAATATCTGCTTTATTAAAATATACCTCTAACTGATATAACAAAAGCATTTATGCGCTATTTTGGCTCTTGACTATAGTAAAGAGATGGTGTTCTTATGCTTCCCTGCTCCGACTTCATATATCGTTGTCACTTTCAAATTCATCATCAAGGTTAGCTTCAATGTCCTCCAGAGGTTCACCTTTCTTGATCTTCATCAGTATTTTAGCATCGACTTCTCCGCCTATTTCCTGCAATACGCTATTTGCACCAGCAACAATCTCACTAACAACTTCATCATTTGGATCACTAGCTTCACCGATTTTTACTGCAAAAGATAGAGATATACGAGCATCTTGAATTAGACCATTGACTATCTCATCTTCGAGGTTTAATGCTATCTCTTGAATGTGCTGGTTAAACTCGTAAATTGTTTCAGGTTTCATCTCAACAGTTGGATTCTGCTGCTGGAATGTACCAACTTTAGCTATCATGTAAGTTGTGAAACCTTCTAAATAGTATCCTTCTATGTTGTCCTCATCAATATCCCTGACAGCACCGATAACTTTTAGAGCGATTTCATATAACCCTACCTCAATGCACATTTTTGCTAGTGAAAGTAATGGTTGCAAAAGTTCTACAAGTTCATTAGCCCCCGAGCTTTCAGAGTCCAAGTTGTTACTAATTTCGTCTTTCTTCTTCTCAAACAGTTCCCAGGCTAGACTGAAAGCTTCACACGCTTCATTAAACTTTTGCTGAGAGATTCTAATAGAACCCAATGTAGCCAACACATCTGGACTACCTCTTTCAGTTATTTCAAGAGCTTTATTGATAAGTTCCTCACATTGAGACTCAGCTTCAGGTTCCATACAAAGATCTGTCATCCAAATTTCTATCATTGAAAGCAGACCACCAACTATCTTGTTCACTTGCTCACCGTTCAAGTTATCGCCTCCTTCGTTGGAAACATTCTCAATACCCTGGCTGATAAGTTGTATACCGTCAGGACCACCAACAACTTGCCCCAGTGTGAAGAATTGGTCAGTGCCGGTCTTGGTCCCTTGAGGATCGAGCTCACAAGACTTCACCAGGCACGGATACGCCTTGTCTAGCTGACCATCCTCTAAATATGCATCGGCAAACACTTTGTATAGCTCAGGATCCGAGCAACTACCATTGTCAACCTGTGACTTGTACAATTTTAACAGTTTCAACGCCTTCTTGCAATCATTCTCCCCAAGCGCCTCTTTGGCCTGAACAATTACAGCTTCCATCCTTTGACCAATACACACAACCTCCTGTTACACCAACAAATTGCCAATTATCTGTGCTCCGCCCGAGACTAAAGTCAAATATTAAATCAATGAACTAGACCTATATATTATGCGATGAGCTTCACTTTATTTTGTATTTTTTATCAAAGCTCATCGCAAAATTTTTATTCTTTTTATACACACCATTTCTTAGAAAATCCCGTAGAAGGGCCCAGTCGATTCCATTTAATTATAATAGACACACTATCAATATGGAATTAGAATATTATCAATAGAGGTACGAACCAATGCTATGAAAGTATATATACAATCGTATTAGTACTTGAAATTCAAGGGTTTTGCGCTTTTCAAGAGCATCTACGCATCAGATTAGCCAGTTGTACAGCTTCTTTAGTCTTTCGGAGTAAGGTCCTCTGTACTGGCGGTGTTCCGTCCAAAGGATCCGGTCAATTTCACGACGGCCGGTGTCCAGGTCTAGTTGATCTAGTCTCTGTATCTTAGATGTACTGATTAACTTGTAGCCCAAGTAGCAGACTCCAAAGAGGATCAACCCACCGTAGGATGAGAAGAAGGACTTGGTGTTCCAGTATCCATGTATGAAGTTTATGAAACCCATAAACAGAACAAAGATGGAACACCCCAACAGACCAAACATGGACAGGTAAGGCTGGAACGGTGATCTGTAGGGGTAGAACACATCGTCTCTTGATATTATGTCCCTCCGTTTCTTCAAGGCATAGTAAAATCTTAAGAAGGCGACGTTCAATCCGAGCCAAATGATTGACGTGGCTGCACTTGAAATATTCATCAACACATCAAAGTTGGATATAGCAGCGTCATCCACAGCCAGGTATGCTACAATGGCAAACAAACTTGAGAACCCGATGGCAACATAAGGAACGCCTCTTCTATCACACAATCTAAACACTGCTGGCGCTTTTCTTTGAATAGACATAGCATACAAAGTTCTGGAAGAAGCATATAATGAAGAAGCTGTAGCAGACGATGTAAAGAAAATTAAAACAGCATTAAAACCAGCTGCAAACGAACAAAAACCAAAATTTTCCAAAGCCAAAACCCAAGGACTGGAAAACCCAGCCTGAACATCTCCAGGATTCACTCCATGAAGAACTTCCTCGCACCTATAACTAACTTGCCATTCATTAGAAACCTTATTCTCAATATTATGATATCTACTTTCTAATGCTCCTGTATAGTACGATAACAATCTTGGATCACCAGTATAAATATTTATACTGACCGAGAATATCAAAAAGAAGTATATCGTGAAAATGAAAATGAATGTCCTTTTCATTGCTGAAGGTATAGTCTTTCTGGGATTCTTGGCTTCTCCACTAGCTACAAAGGTCATTTCTACTCCACTAAAAGCAAATGTAGAAACAAGCATTACTGAAACAACCGCAATGAAACGGCCTCTGTTTCCACCAATACCGTTTATACTACCTAGGCCAGCGTCAGATAAATCAAATGTCGGCCTAAATAAACCATAAGTGATATCCTTCAAGTTTCTAGATTTCTCCGCATCCCAATAACGAAAACTGACTCTACCGTGTACGTCAAACCCATGACCAGCATTAAGAACAAGCATTACAATAACAATCATAATCGTTATCAGGACTTTTGATAGACCAACAATGTAAACAAATTCTCCCAAAAACCTGACATCAAACAAATTCAGTACTAAAGGAAATAAGGAGAATAGTGTAACGAATCCAGCTGTACCACCTCTAGTGAGTTTCAGGTGATCATAGTGACTGAAGTAAAAAGTACTTGAAACAACTTGTGCAGGTAACGCAACCATTGATGAAAACCAGTAGGTCCAACCTAAAGCAAATCCAAAAGCGTCCTCGACAAACCTTGACGCTAACCCAGAAAATCCTGAAGAAACAGGAATTAATGTGGCAAGCTCAGCAAAGGACATCATAGTAGCAATTACAACTGTACCAGTTATTATGAACCCCAATAAACATCCAAACGGGCCTGCAATTGAAAATGCTTTACCTGAAGTCATGAAAATCCCTGCACTCAAACATGCACTTATCGCTAGCATTTGAATATGCCTCACTTTTAAGTTTCTCTGCAATTGATTTCGCCTTCTTGTACTATCATGTAGATATTTATTGATCTTTTCATGGATATAGCGCTTGCCTTTCTTCTCCTGATCTGAATCGTAAAAGTTTGAATGAACATTTCCATCGATGCTGACACTACGTTTCATTGTTTCATAGTCTATGTTTTCATCAATAGCAACATTTCCATCACTTGCGTTATCGATAACATAGGTTCGTGACGACATATTGTCGAAGTTATTTCTGATGTCATGATTCGTATGAGCATTCTTTGATCTGGAAGGATTGGCTGACTTGGAATAGGCTCCTTGAAATGCTGATTTCAATACATTTAAACGTAGCCTAGCACAGCTGTTCTTCTTATTATTAGTCTCAGTGTTAGGACTTGTGTATTTTTCATGTAAAATAGAATCCTCGACCACTTGCAATCCATCATTATTCTGCTTTTTTAATATATCCTCTAAAACATCTCTAAGTTCAGCTTCCTTCCTTACTTTCTTATCATATCTTTCAAAATCATTCATCGAGTGGTTATCATAGTTCAGAGACAGTATACTAGAATTGTTGAGCATATCAGCCAGCCCTATTTTCCTCTTGTCCATATACCTCTCAGTAACATAAAAACGATGATTCCGGACTTCATCGTAATACCGACCGGTATCGTACCAGCCTTCTTCCTCTATTATACTTCTTAAAACACCAGTATCAATAGAATTTGCAGGTTTGATGGATATACCATCACCGTCATCTATATAGTCATCATCAAGGTCATCATCGGAGATAACAACTTCGATGTTGTTTCGACCAGGGAATAGATTGCTTCGTTCCTCACCCATTTCATCCTTTATATATGTTCAAATAGCACTCTTTGTATCGGTCAGTGCTTCAGTTATCCATCAGAAACCTACAGCAAAGGATAGGAAACTACTTATAAGATGCACCTATGCTAACCTCTGTAAGTTGTTGCGATGAGCAAGATATTCGTGCGACTAAACACGTTTGCCAGTAACTGAATAATGACAGTAAATTAAATGCTATTATAACTTATATATATTGACAGAATGCAAACTAATGCCAAAGAAGATTACAAGAAAGATCAAGTATATAGTACAGTTATCATGCCATTACGTGGTAGTACGTTGAAACGCTGTCAACATTTGCAATGGCCACTAATTAATTTCAGCTATCAGTTCAAAAGTGGACTGCTCAGGTATTTATTTAAACTTTTTCTTAACTGAAGATATTAGATTTTTCAATTCTTCCAGATTAGATAAGTTGGATGGTGTCTCTATACCACTTTGATCATTGGAGTTGATGGTACTGCCGTTCATTGGGGTTCTATACAAGACACTATCGTGAATGTTCTCGTCTAAATTCCCATTTCCAATGACTGTGATAACAGGTGTTTTATCTGTTGATGACGATGAAGGCATTACATGCAGAGATGCTGGCCTTTTCTTCTGAATAGGTGTACTAAGAATAATCTGCTTCTGTCTCTTAGCGTTCCCTTGATTAGATGGAGGTATAACAGTAGGGGTCGAAGGATAATCACCAGGTGTGGTTGAAACTATACGTCTCTTGAGAGTCATAGGTGTACGGTACTTTCTCTCTCCCGAAGCTGATGATAAAACAGGCAATTTCGCTTTTAGTCTCTTCGGGGAAGCCAGAATATGAGACTCCAAATGTGCATATGTGTTCTGTTTTCTCTTCTTAGTTTCCTCTATTTGTTGAAGATACCTCTTCTCTTCGAGTTCCAAGACTCTTTTTAGTTTGGCATCAATACGCTGAGAATTTATCGTATCAACATCTGAAGATGCGACTCTTTTTTCAACCTTTAACCTCTGGTAGTATTCACCACGCCCAGTCAATTTATAGGTAAACAAATCCCCACATGTCTCAATAGAATATTCCAAAGCTTTATGGGGGTCCTTGCCTCCTATGTTCACAATTATTATGTCTTGCAATAAACTGCTGAAATGCTTAGTGATTCGCTTCAATTTTAAATATTGAGAGATCAAATCTTCGGAGAATGGTGTTTCTTGAGAATCCCAATACAATACTAAAATGGTGAACTTAATATTGGCCTTTGCAGCAATATCGCTAATCATTTTAACCAGCACCTCTCCATCTGATTTCAATTTCATTTCCAAATCAAAAATATCAAAGTCAGTAACACCTGTGTTGAAAGCAATTAAACAGGTATCTTTAATATCTTCATCCTTAGAATTTAAACTATAAGGAATAATATTTAAATTCTTATCATCCACAGATATTGTGGATTTTTTGGAATCCTTAATTGAGAATTTTTCCAATACCCAATTATTTGGTATTGTATTTTGGTTATCTAAAATAACCAGAATGCTGATATTTTGGCTGGGGGGAATCTTTTTCAGTACTTTTTGAAAGTAGAGAGATTTTATGTCCATTGGCTGCCAGAATTTCATCTGCTTAACCATTGAGTGAGAAACATTACATTTTTCGAGTTGTAAAGGTGAGAAGTCTCTGCCTTTAGATTGAAATGATACATTTGAAGTCTTATTGACGAAAGATGAATTGACTTCATTCGGGACAATTGAGTAGTTTGGTATTCCTAACTGTTTGCTAACGATTCGTATACTTTCAGATCTTTGTTTTATTTCTTTCTTTTTATTTATTTTCTTTTTTGTTTTTGATAACCATGTCAATAGGTATTTTTTACCCATTGATTTTTCTAACAAAATGTCAGCATGGCTTTGAAGATAAATCATGTACAACTGTTCATGAATAAATGCACGAAAAAGGTCACCAGAGAAATCTGAAATAATCTGGGTTTTGTGACTTCTTTGTTTCAGAGAGACCTCAACAATATTTGACACATTCTTATGTATGACCTCATTTTTCACTTGATTATAGATATCCAAAATAAGCGACTCTTTTTGAACTTTACTAATAGATATCTTACCACTGTTTGATTTTTCAGGTTCCTTTGGTATGTTTTTTAATTTAGCAGTGGTCTGCGGATTAAACGTATTCTTATTGGAATTTGTAGTTTTTGATTGATTGAATTCAAAATTTGCTTTCATCGGAACTTGGTGTGGCTCTATCTTAGATAATTCAATATCTTTAGATGGACTTCTAGATTCCGTGCGCTGGAATACTGAAGATGTGGTTGGTAGCGTAGAAACATCTGATGACATTGTTTGAGAAACAAGGGGATTACCTTTTTTCTCAATCTTGAGAGTTGCTGATGTAGGCTTTAAGAGGGCCGGCGTTTTCACTTGAAGTGGACTGTTATCCTTTCTCTTTTCCGGTTTGCCAAAAGTGAAAGGATTCTGAGGCTTTGTGGGATTTGTTGGTTGCTGTACTGCTGCTTTCAATACAGATAAGTTTTTGACTTTAGATTGAGGAATTGCATTGCCAAAGAATTCGCCAGAGTTCGGTTTACCTGAATTCACAATTGAGATTTTACTTGAGAGTTGTAGTTTCTCCTCGACACATTGCAAATAGCTTTGATTCAACGGCTTTTTTTCTGGGATTTTGTGTGAATGATGAGGTAATGTCTTTAGATCAACGCCATCATCAGTAATCGTAATTGAATAATATTCACAAAAGTAGAGTAGTTCTTCCCTATCATTGAATAGAAACATATCCTCCACATATTTAAAATCGAGCGGTTTGTGCTTTTTGTTTAGTGAATGAGACAAGGCTTTCATGCCATAAAATCTAACTTCCCCTAAATATGTCTCTAGAAAAGAAGCCATCAGAAAAGGAATGCTGTCACTTTTAATAAGCTTGAAAAACCGCTGATAATAGTTCAAGCAATTTTCAGTTTTAATGAAACCTCTTTCAATAAATCCGGAGTTTGATATGATAGTTCTAAAAGAGATTGCTAACTGTACCAAATCATCTTGGAATATGTAGTCAGGTAGATCTTGGATAGTTTTGTCATACTGAGGATCTCTTATTTTACTCAGTAAGGCATATGCTCTAAATTCAGCTTCATTTGGACACGTTCCGCCAGCGGCACGTACATCATCGTATATTTCTGATAAGGTAATTAAGGATTTATGCAGTTGTTCCAGCTCTTGTTGCATGGAGTATTTTACCTTCGACTTGGCCATGACATGCAAGATCAAAAGATGAATACGTACAATTCTTTCGTTACAATCGACTGCTTCAGGACCACAGTAATTTTGATATGTGAAATCTTGACGGATTGACCGCATTCTATCCCACAGAAAGCCTTCACTCTCGGGTAAAGTGTCAAGTAAGTTATCCACAATATAGTCCAATGTCTTAACCAGAATATGGGGTGGTCTAACATCTGAAGGTAAAGGAGGTGCAGCAGCGGCAGCAGGTCTTGCAAACACTTTCAAGGCCTTTGATCGAGCCGCCTTTTTATCGTCCGGACTTAACTTCTCGTAACTGTAAACCGTGTATTCAACATTACGTCGCGATCTCTCAAAAATGGGGCACATATCTAGACATGTACCTTGGAAAACAATTGCATCGTTCAGATCCTTGGCATGGTCTGCTTTATCTACAAGACCTTTGTTTTCCATCATTTTCCTCTCCATTTCCCTCATCTTCCTTAGTCTTTCGTATAAATCTGTCAAGTCATCAATAGATTCTTCCAATTGCAACATCTTCTGCTGATTACTCTTGTCCCATGAGTCCTGCTTGAAGGGCTTTGTCCTCAATTGGGGCTGCTGGGCAATGAGAAACTTGGGCATCTGTCTGGGTCCATGGCTCCGACGTTGAAACCCAAATTTCTCAGGTGAATCCACCAATGGCCCCAAGAACTGCCCCTTACCGTTATCCATATGTTAAGATTTAAAGCTAGCAGAAGGCGGTAACCACACTCTAATTTTTGCAATATGCAACTGTCTCAAAATGAAGAACAAGGGCAATTTTCCTATTCGAAGCACAAACTAAAAAGGGCAACAGCGATTCAACTGCTCAGAGGCTGAATTGAGGATTCTGAAACCTGTGTCCAACTCAGTATATGGCTTCTTAAGAGTAACTTCATCGGCTTCAAGTCCCAATTGACTGACAGCCTTTTGACTCTTTGCTAACGTTGGAAAGCTGGAAAAGTTTCTGTGACGTCATAAGTGATGAGTATAAGCGGAGGAACGTGTAGTGTTGCCAGTATAGTTACTATTTGGCATATAGGCAGGGAAAAGACTGAATAATTGTACTTTCGATTTGGTGTGATTATGTACTATGGGGATGTTATATAAGTTGTATTATGTGTTCATTGCTCATGCTGAGTATACATTATCTGATTTGGGAAGAAATTGGAAGGGATAATAGACGGAAAAAAATGCGAAGTTCATTACGGGTCTATTTCTTAAATCAAGTTCTTAGCCAACAGGATTTCAGCGATCAAGATACCTGAACCGGCAGCACCGATGATGGTGTTGTGGGACAGGACGACCATCTTGAAGTCCAGGACTGGGTCGGCTCTGACTCTACCGACGGAGACACCGTAACCGTTGTCTCTGTTTCTGTCTAGTCTTGGTTGAGGTCTGTCGTTTTGCTCTAGGACGTGGATAGTTTGCTTTGGGGCGGAATGACAGCCCAACTTGTAAGCGTCACAGACGTAGTCAGACAAGGTCTTCTTCAACTCTTCGACGGATGGGACGTTTCTGTTCTTGAATCTGAAGGAGATGCACTCGGTGTGACCGTCGGAAACGGCGACTCTGTTACATTGAGCGGAGACCTTTAGATCATCCTCGGAGATCAGTTCGACGGTGGAATTGTCTGGGGACAACTTACCCAAGATTTTCTTAGTTTCCCATTCCATCTTGTCTTCTTCACCTCCGATGTATGGGATGATGTTGTCTAGGATGTCGATACCTGGCACACCTGGGGAGAAACCGGCACCGGAGATGGCTTGCAAAGTGGTAGTGGTCAAAGCATCAATTGGGCCGTACTTTTCAACCAGAGGCTTTAGTGGGGCGACCAGACCGGCGGTGGAACAGTTAGAGATACAGATGATGAAACCGGCCTTTGGGTTCTGCTTCTTCTTTTGTGCGACGATGTCCAAGTGTTCTGGGTTCACGATAGGGACCACCAGTGGGACGTCTTCCTCTCTTCTGTAGTTCTTGGCGTTGGAGATGACGGCAAGACCAGCCTCCATGAACTCCTTCTCGATAGGGCCAGCGTAGTCTGCGTCTAGACCGGAGAAGACGACGTCACAGTCCTTGAACTCCTCTGCTTTACACTCGACGACAACGATGTCCTTGGCGGACTCAGGCAGCAGGTCAGTCTGCTTCCAGTTGACAGCATCGACGTACTTCTTGCCGGCAGACCTTGGAGAAGCACCCAACACCTTCAGCTCAAAGTCCGGGTGGTCAGCCAACAGCAGGATAAATCTTTGGCCCACGGAACCAGTAGCACCTAATACACCAGCAGTCTTCATGTCTAGTAGTTTTTCGTCTATATTTGTTTTTCTGTAACTTACAGCTGTACTTGTCAACGCTACTTGTAATAACTTAAGTACTCTTAATGATAGCTTCGATGTGTCTGCAGTAATGGCGATCAGTTATATATGAACACAAATTTTTTGGTGGTGAAAGAAATGAGTCAGTCTTGCAGTGACATACACGTGAGATGATCTATTGTAAATTCAATGTATTAGAAAGGTTATGTAACTATATATTACTCTGTCTGAGGCGGCAGGCCCTTGAAGTCACGCTGGATACGCTTCAACAGCGCCAGCGAGCCACCGGTGGCATCCTCCTTCTGCTGCACAAACTTGTCCAGGAACGCCAGCATCTCCTCGCGCGACACATGCTGCGGAACTCCGCGCTGCTTAACCACCACAGGACCGCTCAACATTATCTTTGGTTCCCTTCCCCCCGACATGGAACCAACTACAAAAGTTCAGAAGTACACAGTCATTGCTACTTTATAAAGCTCATCGCATCGCTTTCCGCCAAATTTTTCAGTTTTGGCAGTTTCAATAAAAATGTAATAGTATACGGCCTTGCGGGTAACACCCAACAGCGTTGTATAGCATGCTGTATTATAGTATACTGTATTGTATTATATTATAGTATTCTGTATTGTATTGTGTTATACTGTATTATAATATACTGTATTGTATTATATTGTATTGTATTGTATTGTATTATAGCATACTGTATTGTATTATACTGTATTGTATTTTATTGTATTATATTATAATGTGTTGATTATAATATATTGTACTCTATTGTATGATACTCTATTGTATTGTATTATACTGTATTATATTATCTTGTATTTTATTATAGCATACTGTATTATACTGTATAGTAT
>ERZ1036435.113-NODE-113-length-75959-cov-12.029998_pt1 | contig 75959 bp, 51 predicted proteins | sample MGYA00514223_ERZ1036435 | MGnify/ENA primary metagenome ERZ1036435 (study PRJEB33795, sample SAMN09464927) | human gut metagenome | host: Homo sapiens | place: USA: Stanford, California | collected 2016-08 | study: EMG produced TPA metagenomics assembly of the...
ATGTATTATAAGGTAGTAACCAAATGCAGAAGTTTTTTTTTATATTTATTAATACAAACTAAACTAACTGAAAACATTAAAAAGATCCTCGACAAATTTAGCCCATTTATCTTTATCATCATAAAAACTGCAAGAACCCAGTCCTTTGAATGAAACATGATCCTCGTTTACCAATAAAACAGGTATATTACCTTCTTCACCAGATTGTGAGTCACTATCGTCGTCATTAATAGCCTCTTCATCAATATCCATTTTGTCATCATTGATTATATTGCTTCCCTCCATCAACTCCTGTTGCCCAATAAAGGACTCTGAATTATTTGAAATATTTAAGTTGTCTGGTTTTTGATCCGGTTCAGTCGTGGTATCAGCCATAATTTCATGAAGACTGAACTGCTGCAAACCTTCATCCTTGAAAACTACTGCCTCAGACATACTTGGTCTCTTAGCTTTGTTTGAAGATCTCCTTCTTCTCTGCAAAGACATGGAATTTCTTTGCATGAATGATGCGTTCTTATTTGTAGGCCCTTTCATTATTTCTGGATTAGTGTTTTCGACTGTGAATTCATCCTTTGTGTTTGCTATATCTGCTCTAATATGCTGATCATCATCATCAGAAATCGAACTCACCAATTTCAAATATATTGGTCGTAGAACTGTCCTGTACCAAATAGTCCAATTGAGTATATCTGCAATTAGGTCGAGGTTATCGTTGTTTATATTGAATCGTCTGATTTGTATGAGATCAGTGGTAAAATCATTCATTAATTCAATAGTTTGTTTTTTAGAGGAGCCTAATTCATAAAAGGCATGACATAATACATCAGATACTTTTCTGCTCGTTAGCTGGTCTTTCTCATCAATGAACAGATCTGTTGGCACAAACTCTTTAGGAAACCAGAAAACATCTTCATCTGTGTCATCGAAATTTACCTCAAGAATGAGGTTAACACCCACCGAGTAGTTTTCTGAGTTCTCATTAATCCAAGATCCAGTCTCTGAGGAATAGATGTACTCATAAAATCTTTGTTGTGGGACTTTTGCTCTCTCAAAGTATACTTTGGCTAACGGTCTCGAGCGCATAGAATATCCGTGTGTTTCATATATGTATAATCCAAACCTATTGTCGACATTTGCTACAACTTTGAATCTGTTGTCACAATTCTCTTTAAAAAATGTATTAATATATTTCTTCAGCTCTCTAAAATACTTGAAGAGGTTTAGTTTTCCTTCATTGAGTTTAGAGTCCAAGCCATTGCCAGAGGATACAGATTTCTTATCTGTTTTGTTGGTTAGAGATGATCCGTTTGTTCCATTCCCAGATCCCAAGTTGTTTCCAGAAGATATCTGGTTGTCAGACTCTACGCTTGAGTATGTGTCTAATAAGTACAGGAATTCCAAGTTATGGTGGAACTGCTTCAACGAGTCATAATTGGTCAACGAATTGAGCAAAATATTCGACTGTTTCTCCCCTGCTTCTTCCAATTGCTCATTGGAATAGTCAAAGTTATCAAAATTCGATGCGAGCACCAGTTTCACATCCTGCACCGTGCTCTGTGTCTTATTGTAATCAATGTCAATAACAATAATCTTAGAGGCAGTAGAGAGTCGCGATATATCGTTATCCAGCTCATCAATAAACGACTCTAACCCCATAGACTGACATAGCTTCGTGATATTCTCGATGGTAATAGTCCCCGGCTTGTAGTCCTTCAACAACCCTATCAGATCCCCCAAAACTTCCACGTACTGATCAGCCATCCTGTCTCCACACCTTGTTGGTCTTGAACTGGTCCCACTCACTCAAATTCTGATCTCAAAAGGGCTAAATAACCACTAAAATGACTACATTTGAGTTTGAAGTGTCAAGCTTATTACTCGAGACTCGAATTTTAGCACTGTTAACTATGTCGTTATAAGGGATATATCTTTCCAATGAGCCCTGCCCAAAATTTGCGATGAGCTTCAACTTCCCAGCAAACTTTCAGCATATTTCAGTATACTTCAGGAAGTTATGTTGGAATTTGGGGGGTCCTGTAGCCAGTATTTAGTCTGAAACAGATCAATCGGCGAGAATATACAGATATGAGCGAGATTACACACCCTACTATTGTTGATGGATGGTTCAGAGAGATCTCTGACACCATGTGGCCTGGTCAAGCCATGACTTTGAAAGTCGAGAAGGTCTTGCACCATGAGAAGTCCAAGTACCAGGACGTCTTGATCTTCAAGTCCACCAACTACGGTAACGTTCTTGTTTTGGACAATGTTATCCAGGCCACTGAGCGTGACGAGTTCTCCTACCAGGAGATGATCACCCATTTGGCCATGAACTCTCACCCAAACCCAAAGAAGGTTCTAGTCATTGGTGGTGGTGACGGTGGTGTTCTTAGAGAAGTTGTCAAGCATGAGTGTGTTGAAGAAGCTTGGCTATGTGACATTGACGAAGCTGTTATCAGATTGTCCAAGGAATACTTGCCAGACATGGCCGGTGTTTACTCTCATCCAAAGGTCAAGACCCACATCGGTGATGGTTTCCAATTCTTGAGAGACTACCAAAACACATTCGATGTTATCATCACTGACTCCAGTGATCCAGAAGGTCCAGCTGAGACTTTGTTCCAACAGTCTTACTTCGAGTTGTTGAGAAGTGCTTTGACAGACAAGGGTGTTATTACCACTCAAGCCGAAAGTATGTGGTTGCACTTGCCAATCATCAAGGACTTGAAGAAGGCCTGCTCCCAAGTGTTCCCAGTTGCTGAGTACGCTTACACCACCATCCCAACTTACCCATCTGGTACCATCGGTTTCATGGTCTGCTCTAAGGACGCCTCTGCTAACGTCAAGAAACCATTGCGTGAAATGACTGAAGAACAAGAGAAGAAGTTGCTAAGATACTACAACAAGAGAATCCACGAGTCCTCTTTCGTTCTACCAACCTGGGTTGCCAAGGAATTGGAACTTTAATGTCATTAAATAGTCAATAAAGGGATTTCCCAACTGCCCAAAACTTGATATATAAAAGAGGGAGAATCATGTGAATTCATCTCTATACGCTATAGTACCTACTTAAAATATGTAAATGTAATTAAGAATTCAAAAGACATGGCCCTTTCTAGATGATTTTGAAGTTTTATGATGACTTAAATGGTCGGACTTACAAGCCAATTTATCATCAATTTCCTACAATATTGAACAAACTGCAATAGAAGTAACTTTCAAGTCAAAAACTATGAGTAGCAACTTAATTTGTCTAAAGAAAGTATTTTAGAACTATACTGATTTAAAAAGTATGGTTCAGCTAGTGATCAGTGCATCTCAGTTCCAATCACAAGTGGTCGACCTGCTGCCATGTAATAAGAGACAGAAATCACAATTGATCTACTCAATGTTGGAGAGCTATGGACTTTTAGAATGCTTTGACCATATAATTGATGTGCCTAGTTGTCAAAGGAAGGATCTAGAGAAGTTTCACTCAAAAGACTACCTCAACGTGATACTCGATGAGCAATTGAATTGGAACCCTCAAATCGATGGAAATGAAGATCAGTTAATGGAGCTTCGGAAAGCTTGGAACGATATAACCACCAGCAATGAAGCGTCAAAACCAGATTTCAAAACTTATTCCGAGTTATTGCATTATTATAGGGATCATATTGAAGTTTCTGAACATAATAAGAAGAGGACAGCTCTCGAGGCTGAGCTGTCCGATGTTGAAAGCGGAGATGAAGTTACAAGGCGATCCACGTTGGCCAAATTCAACTTGTTGGATGATTGTCCTATATTCCCATATTTGCCATTGTACTGCTATGTGTCAACGGGCGCAACATTATCGCTAGCACAATACATACTGGAAGGCAGTGAAAGGACTATTGCCATTAACTGGGATGGCGGCAGGCATCACAGTATGAAGACGAAAGCCAGTGGATTTTGCTACATCAACGATATAGCTCTGTTAATTATGACATTGAGACGTGGCGGTGTAGATCGCATTTCTTATGTTGACTTTGATCTTCACCATGGTGATGGAGTTGAGAAAGCGTTCAAGTACAGTAAGCAAGTGCAGACAATCTCATTGCACATGTATGAGACTGGGTTCTTCCCTTGTAGTGGATCTCTCGAGGATAATTCAAGCGGTAAGAGCATCGTCAACATCCCACTCTTACACGGTCTAGATGATTCAACTTTACAAGATATAGCGAAGAGGATTATTGTACCGAGTATATCCAAACATCAACCCAATGTAATTGTAATCCAATGTGGTGGCGATGGCCTGAAAGGCGACAAGTATAGTGAGTGGCAACTATCCATAAAGGGCCTGACATCTACAATTACCTCTTTAATAGAGCAGTTCAATTGCCATATTGTATTGCTTGGTGGAGGTGGGTACAACAACTTGCTAATGAGCAGGTTCTACACATACTTGACCTGGAGCATATGCCACCAATATGCCTCTGAATACAGTACACCCATCGATGATCTGATACAGGACCACTGTTATAGCGACCTGTACAGTCCAGAGCAGTTTAAATTCTGGTATTACGACCAAGAAACTTCAGGAGGCTCGCTCAAAAACTACAATACAACTGCATACATTGAAGACCTAATAAAAAATATACCACTGACATGAGATGTATCCAACGTAGTATAGATAGTAGTATAAACTTAGTCAACAATACATAAACTAACTATAGAAGCATCTAACCGTATTTTCATCACCTTACACGTTAAAATGATCTTCGAAGCCATTTCCTTGAATTTCTGGCAGAATTCCCGTTTCTCACCATGAAATGATAATAATAAACGCAAAGTTTGGGATTAGCAGGCCATATTTGGCAGCAGTTACAGTTTTTAGCGTCATTTGGGCGGTACTTGAATCAGGATACCACTATTTGTGACAACCATAGCGTTTTGGAAAATTTCTAGCTAGACCTTTCTTTTGATAGAATCAGATCGATATTGAAAAGGGGAGTAACAAATAGCAAAGCAACACGGCCCAGGAGTACTGACATTTCACAATACAAGAGAGCCACCTTTTTGCGATACTTAATTTTTCTTTTGAGCTATCCATTGAATTACGCCAGTCAAATACTATATTTTTAACACATTAGGATGTCTTCTAACTTAACTGAGGAACAAATTGCTGAGTTTAAGGAAGCTTTTGCTTTGTTTGACAAGGATAACAATGGATCCATTTCTTCTAGTGAATTGGCCACTGTTATGAGATCCTTAGGGCTTTCTCCAAGTGAAGCTGAAGTCACCGATCTAATGAACGAAATCGATGTTGATGGTAACCACCAAATTGAATTTAGCGAGTTCTTGGCACTAATGTCACGCCAACTAAAGTCTAATGACTCTGAACAAGAACTATTAGAAGCTTTCAAAGTCTTTGACAAGAATGGTGACGGTCTAATCTCTGCTGCTGAATTGAAGCATGTGTTGACCTCTATTGGTGAAAAGCTAACTGACGCTGAAGTTGATGAAATGTTGCGTGAAGTCAGTGATGGTTCTGGTGAAATTAACATCCAACAATTTGCTGCACTATTATCTAAATAAGGAATCAAAAATAAAATAAAAATACCTAAAAAAAAAGCTCCCCCTCATCACATTAATTATTAGTTACTGAGATTATTATTTTTTTTTATCTATAATTATTCTAATAAATACTGTCTATTCTATTCTATTCTATATTAAAGAGTCAAAAATTTCTTCAGAGAAAGAAGAAATGTTTATCACAAACAAGAAATTTGATTTCAAGGCTATGGAAGTATTTGAACAGTAAATAAAAGCACTTAGCTCAGTTATGTACAAATGAAGTTAACGTAGGCTTTTTCTTTGGAACCGGTGGAGGAGCTTTACCTTTTAAGGAATCCTTCTTTTTGGGTACCGTTGGTGGCTTTTTCTTTAATGGCTTATTGTGAACCACTTCAGTAGCAGCTTCCCCATGAATCTCTCTTTCATAAGAGTTTCCAACAGATTTTAGCTTAATATGTTGCAATTCTGAAGTAATATCTCCAATTCCAATGTTAGATACTGACATTTGACTATTTACTTCTTGGTTAACTTGTTTAGATTCGATGTTATTTTCCTGGATATTATCTTTTCTAATTGGCGGGTCGGGCATAGGCCTGTTACCGGATTGAATTGAGGAAACTGTACTTCGTCTTTGCAAATCCATATTGGTATCCCTAGATGGTGAAATTGGAGTTTGAGGGTTTGGTTGTGTATTCATTTTAGTAGAAGTACTGCGTCTAGGGAGTGGTGGAGTGCCTCTTTTCAAAGTATTCGTAATTGGTGGCCTTTCATTAGCGGAATGACCAGCATATGTGCCATCATAGTAATTGTTTATCTGTTCTATTGAGTTTACCCCCGGGGAAGTCTCAACTGCTGAATTTGTACTCATAGATTGGCTGGTGGTTCTTCTAGGTGGTGGAGGCGGGACTGCTCTGGTTGCTGCGCCTGGTCGACCGACTGCAGGAGCAGGTATGTTTCGAATTGAATTATTATTAATATCTGCTGATGCTACGGAACTGCTATCAATAGTAGAATTGTTACTCTGTATATTTTCATCAATTGTCTCATTTTCTACAGGAGCACGCCCCCTGTCTCTATGGGTTGGCGGAGGCGGTAATGATGATAAGTCCACATTATTCATCGGTATTCGGTTTTGCAATGCCTCATTGGCAGAATTGGTTGAAGTGATCGCATTTTGGTTGACATCTGGTGGAATCGACGGCATAGGTCTGTATGCATTGGCTTGAACAGGAGGCGCTATTCCTTGACCGTATACTGGCTGTTCTGGTGATTGTGTCTGCTGCGGGGGTGCACTTTGTGTATAAGAGGTTTGTTGCGTTTGTGAACCATACTGTGGTTGTGTGTTATTAGAATATATCTGCTGTTGCTGGCCATAGGTTTGCTGGTTATCTAATTGCTGATTCTGTTGTAATTGTGTATTGTATTCTGGTTGTTGTTGCTGCTGTTGTTGCTGTTGAGGTAGTTGATTGTAAGCTGATTGTGCTTGTACTTGGTAGGGTGCATTACTGTATGTATTTTGTTGTGGATTTTGTTGTAACTGTTGCTGTTGAAAATTGTAAGCTACTTGTCCTGAGTTCGTATATGTGTTATTAGCCGCCATTTGGTTAAAGTTATTATTTGTAGATTGTGTAGGTGATGCAACATTGACTTGTTGGTTAGGTAAATTACTTTGAAATGCATTATTGGCATTGTACTGATGATTCGGTGTAATACTGTTAACAATTGGCGCTTGACCTGCTGGATGCTGTTGATTTCCGTAAGAATAGTTGGCATTAGTGCCAGCCGGTTGTTGTGGTTGTTGTATTGCGTAGTTTTGAGTGGGATTGTACTGACTATTCTGAACAGGTGGTTGTGGACTTACAGGTTGCTGTTGTGCCGGACTGCTATAGGGGGTATTTTGTGCCTGTGCATTGTAACTTATTGTGTTATTTGCTGCTGCAGTAGGTTGTGAGTAACCACTGTAGTTACCAGCAATACTACCAGCAGTATTTCCAGCTACATGTCCAGCTTGCCCTGATCTAGTAGGAGGAGGTGGGAACGATGAAGGATCCCTCAGCGTATTGACACTTCTAGGGGTATGGTAATCTTCCGAGTACTCATCTTCTTCATGGTGATCGGTATGATGTGTATCTTTGTCTTTCTTATGCATATGCTTCTTGCTAGTGTTGTAACCAGCCTTGGCAACTGTCTTGGTACCCTTATAGGTAAACTTCCCTGCGGTAGCTAACCCTGATTTCAGCGAATCCATCCTGGAAATTGTTATTGTGTTGTGCTGCTGACTTGCAATGTTCGACTATGAAGAATAAAGAGATCAATGGCAACGTTTATATACCACTTGCCAGGATAGTTGTTATGGCGAAGTCTGGTGGGCTTAAGGCACTTGTCGTAAAATGATTTACGTATGGTGAGTGATATAAGCTCCCCTATAAGTGCCGGAATGTACAAAAAGCCTACTTCTGTATCGTTTAGTCCAGGGTTGTTACGTGTAACTGTATAGACATGATGGTAATATTTGTATAAATAGTTTATATAGATGCTTACAATAGACAGACTAGTGAATAATATCTGGTCATTTTTCGATATCAAAACTCGAACCACACCCACAACTGCTCTTCAAGTTACCATCTGTGATCTTGAAAGTCGAACCGATTAGCTCAGTGGTATAGTTCAGAGTAGTGTTGTTCAGTATCCCGAGCGAAGTCTCGTCTATTGCAACTTTCCCGCCTTCTTCCGAGACTATATATATGACGTCTTTACTAGACGAGTCAGCACCTTCTGCAAACTCATCTACTACTTCTTCCTGCGTTTTGCTTTCGGAATTGCCAGTTTCCTCCAAGGAAAGCGTCGACTCCGGCACTAGCTTCATGTTGTATTGAAACCCGTGACAGCCACCGCTCTCCACAAGCACACGCAACACCTCTTGGGATTCCTTGTATATCTCATTTAATCTCTTTGCAGCCCTCTCCGCTATCTTCAAGCCCTTGTCCTCCTGCTTGTTTAAAACCTTGTAAGGTTCCACCAGCGGAACCTCACCTTCAGATGCCTCAACTTTTATCCCATACCAACGGGTATTCTGCATTGTATTCATCATGGGCTTCGCCATAGGCTTGGCCATCGCCTTAGCCATCGGAATCACCTTCGGCATAGAAACCACACGCGCATATCCCCTCACAGAAATCCTCGATACCGTCACGCTCCTGATCCCGATCATCTTAACCGCCGTCTTGTCGAGTGTTACACTATCCCGCATCCACCATCTCCCTGCCCCCAGTCCCGTTTATATACATGTGTCAGTCCATTACTAATGGCTTTCCCTGTTCCAGGAAAGGCCCGAATTCTGGTCCGAGACTATTTGACACATTTCGCACGGAGTTTTCTAAGCAACTCTCCTACTTCGATATTCCCCCGATGCATTCCGGACCCACACGGAGTATATCGCACTGAGGAAGTATAGTCTTCAGTTCATCTACAAGTCCGCATTAACTGAACTTGTAACTACTTTTTGGTATATGCTTGTTTATAGCATTGAGCAGACAGTACACTCTGGGTTTCTCTGGTACTGGAAACTGAAGATGTACATGCCTTCTGCCCCGTTGATCGTAGTGAAATTTGGCGATGACTCTGGATCCCATAAGTCGCGGTATATGCAGTTGAGTTGCTCGCAGCACATAGCTGCTACTATGCTGTTTGTAGTCGATACTGTAGGAATAACTCTCTTGGCTATCCCAGCCATTTTGCTCAGAGTGAGCTCTGAGCAATCAATACCGTATTGCGATGCTCGCTGTCTGCATTGATCTAGTAATTGTGTGCATACTGCTAGGTCGTCCAGATCTGCGTCTGGGTTCGATATGAGCACCACGTACTCGACAATGTGCTCGAGGGACCGCGGGTTGTTAGCCACTGTGCACATCGGGTTGTTCATCGCTGACTCGTGCGGTAATGTGTCTATGGAGCACTCCCAGCAGGCATTGATCCCTGGTATAATAGTCTTGATGTGGCCCTTGAGACCCTCCACTCCGCCGTCTATAAACGGTATGCAAATCTCAAACGCAGAGGCTCTAGTGATGTCCACGAGCACTTGGTTCACATAGCGTCTTGGGGCTATGGCGTCCAGTCCAGATATCACAAACTGGAACTGGCTATAGAATGTAGCGTCAAGCGTGGTTAAGTCAGTAACATGTGGGACAATAACTTTGTCTGTAACCCGCTTGCCAATGGCGTGGGCAGCTACTTCAGCCTTGTATTTACCAATGTCCTGCTCCCGAAACAAGAACTGTCTGTTCAGGTTGCTCAGCTCAATAGTGTCTAGGTCCACCACATGGATCTCAGATACATAGTCGTACCTAGCCAAGTTCTTCAATAGCTCACAACCAAGACCGCCTGCACCTAGTACCAACACTTTCATGGCCATTTCAGCTCATAGCGGTATGAGGGTTGTCAAGTTAGCGTAAATTTCAATTTGCTCTTAAATATATATGCGCTGGATAGGATAAGTTGAGTAGCGATAAACTTATGACCACACAGTATAACACACACAAGACTATGCTACAGTATTGCAAAACACAGATGATAAAGAGAATGCCATCGGTTCTGTTAATCAGGGTCTTACAGCCTACACTCACAAGAAAATACAATAGCGTTCACGATATACCGCGCTGTTTGAGCCAATCTAGCTCGAGAAGAGAGTACATGAATACTGACACTAGCAAGTCATGGCAGATATGTATAAAATCTAATAAAACCAGCTGGTCCAACTGTATGATTCTTGTATGCTACACTGATTATGGGCTTATACTCATCACGGCGCACGCCTCCAGCGAGCTTTTTGACTTCCTGAAAGTTTGGCAACGCAGATAATGGCAAGTCCCATTGAAGAGTAAGTATCAATGTGAATTTATTGCAAGCGATTGGCAGTCAAGAGTTGTGCTAGTTGTTCCATTCACATTTCAGGTTCGTCGAGGCATTAAGGAACTTGGTTATAGTAGAAAGAACGGGGGAAAATGGCTTTGAATAACGTGAGAAGACAGGACTTATGTGTGCAATACAAGAAGAGTGAGCCACCAAGGGGTATTTACAGTGAGAGTCAATCTCTGAGCGGTATTGTGAATCAGACTATGCCAATGGCTGCGATCTTTCTAAAGAACAAGTTTATAGCGTGGTTTTCGTTGATACAGAGTGTGCACTCCTACTTGAACACTGATGAGGAGACCTTGGAAAAGAATAAGAGCAAGACTGGTAACTCAGCACTCGATCAGCCACCATTGGTTAAAGTGGCCATGAGTCTTGTTGGTATATTGGTATGTTACATGAACTTGGTGTTCCCAACCCCAGATGCCCCACCACCATCCTCAGAGAAGAAGATTTTGGATGAAGAGAAGAAGTGAGTTCGGGTACTATTTTAGCAAGCTTGTCCACTAAAAATGTATTTTATATGAAGATCGACAAGACCTGATAGATGAGGTGAGTTTGCCTATTTTTTAATGTTAACGATATCGAAAATATTAGATTCTGCAGGTCGTTATTTTATTCCATAGCGTATTACTTAGAACAATGCATAAATTATATAAAGAAATAGGAATTGTTCCTATCCGTATTTTCTTCGTCACTTATACGTTAATCATAGACTGGTTTGAGATCGGTTCTTGGTTGACACGCGGTATTACGATTACTCACCAATGTCTTCGAACCAATCCTGAGGTCTGGTGTCGATGAACTTCTTCATGATGGCCTTGCATGGCTCGTCATTCATTTGTACAACTTCGACACCTCTGCTCTTCAAATATTCCTCACCTGGACTCTTGAAGTTGTCGCTCTCACCGATGACACATCTTGGAATACCATATAGCAAGATGGCACCAGTGCACATATCACAGGGAGACAATGTAGTGTACAAAGTGGTGTCCTTGTAAACTTTACCCTCTAGTCTACCACAGTTCTCCAAAGTAGAGATCTCACCGTGTAGGGTAGGAGAACCCTTTTGGAATCTCATGTTGTGGCCGCGGCCCAGAACAGTACCATCTTTGTTGTTGATCAAACAACCACCAATTGGCACACCACCTTCTTCAAAGCCTTTGGCAGCCTCCTCATAGGCTATTTTCATACCAAGAGCATCCCATTGTGCAGCGTTAGACATTGTTCAAGATATTCTGATTGTTTCGGTTAATATGTATCCGACTAGGGTCTTGATAACTAGCATTATTGCAAGCTCATCGCATCCCGATTTATATAGCGTTCGCTAATAAATTTTCATGAAAATTTACTGAAAAATTATTACAAATTAGAACTTGCGATGACTTCTTCAAGACAGCTAATACACTTGAATACCAGGAGTCAGTGCCATCTAAATTCAACATCTCATAAGTTCATTCGTAATACACCCCCATAAAGCCAGTGTCGGCTGGTATAATATTGGTCAGCTTGTCATTTCTGAGTATACGCACTAGGGCCGTTAAAACTCACCTTGCTGAAAGTTTAATTCTGCCCACCAGCACTAAGTTCACCCCCAGAATCTATTCTTGTAGTTAGCACCAATCGGATTTATCATCTCGAGTGGTGTAAGATCATATTTATACTTGACGTCTTTTGCCAACGCTAAAGTTCCATATCGAATTAGATGGTAAAGCACCGGTAGAAGGTTGAGGGCACGATGTTAGTGAAAGGGTCAACCAAATTTCTGATGGCTCATCGCCACGACTCTATGCTTCTGAACAAGATAAGATGCTATGCGACAACAGATGATAATAACCTTGTCTCTGCAGGGAAAGGAAGTCAAGTGTTACATGATAGCCTTTGGCCCGATAAGCACAATCCTACTCCTTATGAAATATTTGGGTTTGGTGTCGGTACGCATGTGGATTTGAAGAAGTTGAAGATGGAGTATCACAAATATGTGAAGATGTACCACCCTGATTTGAGTTCCCATATTCAGATAAGAAAGTCCAGCCTAGTGAAATCTCATCATGCCATGGAAATCGCTAACACAGCACAATATCTGACCCAGGCAGAGAAGATACAGCGGTTCAAACTTGTCACACAGGCATACGAGATTCTAAAGGATCCTAGAAAGAAAAACCTATACGACTGTACACGTTCTGGTTGGGATATGGCTGGAAGTGCAGGTCCCACTGGAGCCCAGTCAGCCTATTATGCCTCTAGTGCAGCATATAACAACTTCTCTGATCAATCGTATGCGTATTGGAATGCCGGTAATTGGGAGGATGTTCATAATTATCAAAATAACAGTGGACAGAAGCTTGATCCCTGGACTTTGCTGATGTGGTTTGGAGGGCTATTACTATGCTTAGAGGGAAGCTCGTTGCTAGCCCGAATTGAGGATACACTTACAGATAAGAGTATCACAGAGGATAATATTGAAGTAGAGTTGGGGCAGTGTTATATCAATTACGGCCTAGATACTGACAAATGGTCACGGCTTAGACGGTTCTTGTGGTTCAGAACATTTAACATGTATCGTTCCAAGGTTGACTTAGATAGGGAAGCCGAGAAGAACGAGGATCTGATCAAGACTTTACAGGAAAAGGTTAAATGAAATTGAAAAAACTTAAATCTTTTGGCAACATACCCTTGGCATTTTTTAATTTCCAAGTCTGGCATACATTTCTATTAACAATGCACATATTTTTTTTTTGTTGGTTAATATTCTTTTTGGAAAAGAGTACATTTTTTAATATTCCTGATGCATTTTATTATTATTTTCTGAAGTAGTCTTATATAATTGGATAAAAGTTTTTGAATATGATTAAATTTTCACATTTATATAAATACATTAGTTGATGCACTATCCTATGGTAGCAGAGAACTTGAATATCAAATCAACCCAAGAGTCTCATTGCCAATTCAAAAGTAGCAAAGGTACCACCGTTAGCTGGAGCGGCTCTCAGCATTGTTGGACCAAATCCTTTGAAGAAGGCCTTCAATCCCTCTCTGGCATAAAGATTTCTGGCTACCTGGATCATATTCTTACCGTTTTGAGGTTTATTTAGGTTATCTGTCTGCATGACCGATTTCACAACATCAATTGGATAAACCATTAACCACAAAGCTGTACCTGAAAGTGCACCATATAAGCATAATTTCCATGGTGGAATTTCAGTTCTCTTCAAACCTTGGTTAATTTGCTTTGATACTAAGGCCTCGTATACAAGGAAATATGTACCACAGCCATGACCTTCTCTTAGCATTGTAGGGATTAGACCCCTCATTAACCCTTTTTGACCTCTCAGTTTTTTGATACAATCGATTGGGCCTTTGAATTCTGCCTGTGCACCAGAACCCGTCTGTGTTTGAAGTCGTATTCTTACATGCTCGATGGGAGAAGCTAGAAAAGAATTGGTCATACCACCAGTGAGACCACAAAGATAGTACTGCGATAGAGAAAGAGTCGCATTGTGGTCTACATTTCTGGCATGGAAAAATCTTTTCATTGCTTCATTAACACCAAACTGAATTGAGACACATGCACCAACACCAACCAATGGAGTCAATGTACCTTTATAAAAACCTTTTGGACCTTCATTCTTAAGCAAATTTTTAACAACCTCTGCAGCAGACGTGGGTACCTTTGAAGTTTGAAGTCTCACTTTAGTTGTGTCAAAAGGTTGCCCTATTAAAACCTGAGCAATCCCACCAGCCGTACCAGCTAGCAGGTCCTTGACAACTCTTCCATTATCTTGTCCGGGATGATCCTCCAAGTCATCGATCAATTGTGGTGTAGGAAATTCTTCAGACATCTATAGCTTGAATATTGATTATTGTTGCTACCAGACAAAATGAACCTGTTGTGTAAATATTTATTCGAAGTATATGTTTAAAATGATTGATTATATGTCAGCTATCACTAGCTTTTATATAGTCAAACCCATCTTGTGGGCTTTTCACCTTATTACTAAGTGATGTGATGAGCTACTTGCTGTGATACGATGCGGACTTTACTTTTTTTTTAACTGATTCTGTTGCTAGACTCTGTCAAAATTTGAAAAACTTTCACACTACCAATATTCTCAATAGCAACCCCCGGATGAGCTGTGCAGGATCAGCTATTGTGAAAGCTCTTGTTATTTTAACTCTTTCTTCAAAACAGGTTCATTTCTTCTAATACCATTGGGTCTATATAGTTAAATGTGAAGTTTTTCAATTAGCTTATCGGCACTTAAGTATTACTTATTTAGGAAATTGATAAGAACCGGTTCCTTATCAAAATGAACATAATAGATGCTCTTCGATATGGCTAATGGTGGAATATGGATATCTTTAGGTACTTTGCTAATCTGTGTCACGATTTTCAATCTCTATTTAAAACTCCAAAATATCGTGTTGACCATATTTTCTTGTCACAACGGCTAAAATTAACGATGCAATATCCAAATTTGGCGGGCAAGGAGGGCAATTGTGCTCGTGTAGTTCATCTGGAATAACAATATTTGTAGTTCCAAATATATTACTATTCACTCTTCTGTTCAAAATCTCTCTTGCTTGTTTAGCTAATGATCGGATATTGCTCATCTGCTCCGCAGTTAATCTAGTTGGAATATGCAATAGGATGTATAAAAGCCATTGGGATAACATTTTCTTTCTCTCAAGATTCTTCCCGAAAGTATAGATCTCTTTTAACCAAATTTGGGTCATGTACATAACAAGTGTCCACAAATTTGAACTATCTATCATATTAATAAATGCAGTATGGGTAGGTTGATTTGAAGTAACGTATTTTGCCCATGGTTTTAAACCATGAGGTGCCCTCTTGTAATCTGTTCTTATACAATATTTCACGGTGTCCAAATCCTTGATCTTGCTATTTCTCATTGTTTTTAACAGATTCTCAGCCCAGTCCTCGTCTATTTCTAAAGTTCCGTTCACTGGATCGGGATCACTACATTTAAGCTGATCTCGAAATATATTCACCAAATGGCGGTCAAAGCTAGATGCCCTATTCTCGTCAATCTTTTTTTGTAAGTAGAATCGCAAAAGCTGTGTTAAGTGGGATATAGATTCATCATCATAACCTTCAAAAACATAGCACCCATGCCAAATAATATCACTGATGTTTTCAAACCATTTATACCAGTTTTCTATGCTGTACAAGTACTCAGTTATTTGATCACTTTTAACCTTGGTGTCAGAAGGAATGCTAGTTGAATCATCTTCATCATCATAGATATTAGCGTCAAAAGTATTTTTAGAAACTTGGCCGATCTGGTGGCTTATAGCATTTGTGTGAAGAGCTTCGTTTCTTACTTCCGAAAGATAGCTCTTGACTAATGGATTGACTTCTGGATCATTTATATTAAAGGCTTTAGCTTGACCAAAAACCGGATCAATTGCACTTGACAACGCTTCCTTATTTTGATCTTTTGAATTTCTGTTTCTCCCGGCCATTGTTTAGTTGACTCTAGTTTGCAGCTAGATATATGAACTCCTTAATATACTGAATCAAGTGTTTGTTGTGTCTGTAATGTGGCATGGCTCTAAATCATTCACCTCTAAATTAACATCACCTCACATTTCCGATGCCCTGCTCTTATTTTTTTTTAATTTTTTAAGTATAAATTACTGCTATAAAGAAATATTAATCAATTGGATTTATTGTTAAAATACTTGGAGTCGATGCAATATTAAGTCGTTCATACTACAAATAAGATGTTTAAATAGTGCAGATTATATTTATTTGTAGTTATTAGCTTAGAAGCTTTTTTTTCTATAGGTCGCTTGTTGATACGGCATCATGATTTGAATTCTATAACAGCCCTGCTATCATAAAACCATGCGTAAGCGTTTCTAAAAATCACACTTTCTTTTTAACCTTCTTTAATGTACCCTTTGGAACAACCGGTTTCTTCTTAAGCTTTGCAATAACTCTTTCATCAAATTGTGAGTCGCATGCAGGGCATTTGTTGCCTGGTGGGATGATAGATAAAACACAAAGACAAACAGAACATATATAGCCTATGGCAACAACTTTACCGGTAAGATAGCATGATGTTCTGAAATCCACTGAACCTTGTGTAGGTCTCACTATAATTTGCCTTAGGGAGGGATCAATCGACATTGCTGTGGATAAGTACTGTATGATACCATTAGTCGATTCTAAGTGGATGTATACACCATTTGTGGCATCTGTGGTCTGTTGCAAAAAGGTACTCTGTTTATTACCACCAATCTTGATGACATCAATAGGGCATTTCAGCTTGGTGGCAGAAAAGATACAATTCATTATCGGTATGTATTGAAAGATTTCATCCTTCTCTCTGCTGCTACCACACGTAATGACAAGTAATCGTGATCTTAAACTAATGCTTTCAAATTCTTTCGTTAGTCTATTTGTATAGGTCAGAGCAGCTGCCATCGCACCTGATAATGTACTCTTTTGAACTGGTTTATCGATTAGGCTTTCCTCTCTCTGATACAATTTATAAAACTCTTCGATTAATGTCTCGTCAACATTCCTGAACCTTCTGTACATATGAGAGCTGATTATGGACAGATCTTTTGAGTTTCCTGCATTTTGCTCTGATGTATCGCTACTCCTTGGGTACAAATATTGTATACCTTGAGAAAATGCGGCAATGACGGCAACTTGATTAGCACTATTAAATGCTAAATGACTGTTTAAGAACACAATCAAAGACTTTAATACAGTAGTAACGCTCTGTTTCTCACCGCTTCTGTGATCAAATTCTGCCCATAATCGTGGGGATATATCTAAAACCACTGTGAGAAGTGAAGGAATGTCTTCGGTAGCTGTTGACCTAAGTTTGGTCTGCTGAAAATTGGGGTCGGCTATAGCATCCATGATATTATTACTGTGGGATGAGTTGACAACGTTACAGTTTCTTCTTTATTTGAAGAGTAGTGAATAGAATTTATAGTTTGCCTTTTTGTTCACTTAAGTGCACTTTGTCAATTTTGAACTTTTTGATCCGAGAAGCTTCTTCTATAAAAAAATTCTAAAGTTGAACAAGTAGCAAGCAAGTGAAGTATACTTAAAAAGCTATGCATAATGCCCTGATTAATGCGAAGAAATTTAAAGCGTCAAAAACATTACATTATAGATTATATAATAATAATAATTAGTCGATATGCAAAAATTATGCGGCAGTACTTACACCCAAATTATTAAGTTTCTCCATAGCATCTAGATATCTCTTATTAGTTGGTTTGGAATGAGTACTTGTAGACATTCTTGCTGATCTCATCTGTTGTCTATACAACTCCTCACTGAATTGTAGTTTTAAGATAGTCTTGTGGAGCTCTACAGGCAAATTTGCAAGGGATCCCTTATTCAATTCTTCAAATAAGGTCGACTCGTCAGCATCACAAAGTGAATAAAATAATAAAGGCTCGCTCATGTCAATATTTGATGGATCAGGAGAGAAATTCCTGAAAGTGTGTTGTAGCATTTGAATGTTACGTGATAATTTTTTGACACCATTGCTGTTTAAAACCTTAATCGTTTGAGAGCCCTTAATGAACGCAATGTTACATAATTTGTCAACGCCAATGAAAATAATCTTTAACTCGACATCAGATAACTGTTGTTTTAGCTTGTTCTCTGATAGCCTTAATCTTGATATCAACGAAGCAATGCTTTGATCTATTTCATTACTGCTATCTTCTGGATTCCACATGGTCGTATTCTGAAATAGCTCACCAATATTTGAGATGCACAGAGATCTCATATCAAATCTCAATAATGATACCAACTTTGTTTTCAGCTGCATAAAGGCATTGATAGTTTGATCAAATTTCTCTTCAGATTCTTTGTCAAGCGAGAACTTCAAGGTTTTTATTTGTTTGAAATCAGAATCAGTAGTCTCGAAGAAGGACCACTGCTTCCTCAAAATATCAATTTCAGACTTTGTTTCAACATTATTTTCTTCTTCAACCCTTTTTTTCATTGTTGGTAGCCAATCTAATATCCACATGATAGTTGATAAAAAGTAGATTATGTTATCAAATGAGGTTGGACTCAATGAATCATATGTTGTCAAACCCCTGCTCTTGACGCAAAAATTAGGAACGTACCTAAATAATTCGTTGGTTTCTTGAGTTATTACACTTTCATCACCATTATAAATTTTAGATTCAAGATGACTTAACTTTTCATCATTGAGCCAAGTGATTAAAATGTTGTTGCTGATGTCATTGTGGCTATTGACGATAGTATTGAAGAGGTCTTCATAGTATGCTTGGAGTCTTATAATTACTTCCAATATAGAAGTCGATACATTCTTCCGGAATGTGTTCGTTGTATTCATTAATAGCATAATCCTTGCAAGTAGATTTTGGAAATCAACAGCTGCCTTAAAAATTGTTTTGTTCTCATCGTTTATTTCAAGCGCATAAGGATTATTATTTTCAACATGGTTTTCAAACAGTGAATTAAATGTCACCTCAATATTTGGGAAGAATTGATTCTCCATATAATCTTTAAAAAATTTCAATGGAGAAATTGTGTTTGTTTTTATTTGTTCCGGTAGTATGTTCTCACAAGCACTGACATATACTAAGTAAGGCTCAAGTAATACTTTGATATTGAAAATAGAACCAGGAATTAGTGAATCATCTCTCTCAAACGATTCATCCTGTATATAAATAGAGCCCAGTTCCATATTTGAAGAAACTGTAAACCCCGGGAAAATATCCTTCAAAAGTGTTTTCAATTCTGCTGCATGTTTCTTAGCAGATGCCTCGCCTTCAATATTATCTTCTAAGCTAAAATGCTCAATTCTATTGTTTGCGATTGAAGAAGCTCTAGATCTTTTTGTTTTCAAAAGTTTATTACTATTTAATAGTTGGTCATTTCTTAGGTATCTTGTTAATAAAAATTCAATCTCATCTATAACCTTTCTCCACACTTTATCAAGCGGATAAATAGTGCTCTTAGAGGTTGGAGATCTTAAAGAGTTGACAGACTCTGCAACAACTCTATGACCTTGTGTTGCAACTAGAAATTTGATGAAAATCTCCCAAAAGCATTCCCTCATTATCAATGATAGAATGTCCTTTATGGATAAACCAAAATTCAATTCTTTTTCAAACCCTTGAGACATTTTTAGCAGGGATGGGTGTTTTAATCTTACCTTTTCTGTACTTTTTAGTACGATATTATGAAACTCTTCCTTTGATCTGTCATAAATGATATTCAAAGCAGGTGATAGCTTTTTCATATCTTTCAAGAGGCTCAAATATATAAAGAGTTTGTCAAAAACAGTTTGCTTACTTCGTACCATAACTTTTTTTGAGTATGACTTTGAGTCTTCAATGTCTTTCATAAAGATGGAGAATTTATCGTTAATAATTCGTGATTGCTCTTTTATGTCAATATTCACTACATTGTAAACATAGTTTTCCAATGTGGAGAAATTAGTCTGAGCTGTACCGACCATTCTGGCAATCTCATTTGTAACAAAAGAATCGTCATTCTTGCTGTAGAGAATATTGTGTATCTCTTCGATGATGGTATTGAATAGCACATGCTCCTGTAATTCTAGTTGCTGCACTAATGGTTTTATAGCGCTTACATCCTTAAGTGTTTGACTACCTGCTAGTAAGAATCCCTTTTCTAATAAGATCCTTGCATCTCTATAGTTCTTGCCTCTAATATGTTCCTCTATAATATCTGGGTACTGAATTAATTTTTCAATAGAATTTAAGTCTTCAATCACCTGGTTATACTTTAGGCTTTGATTATTCAAATCTTCTAAATCTGACTTGTCGAGAACAAATTTATGGTTTGCTTCCCTGACAGAATCCTTAAGTTCTAAAATCTTTTGTTGCGATTTAGTTATTGCATTAACAGCTTGAGTATATGATGCCACATTGGAATTGAATGCTTGACTGTGTTGATTGACAACTTCTTGTAAATGGGAGCCGATTTGCTCTTTCAACTGGTTGAACTCTATATATCTGTGCCCAAGACCAACCGAAGTGTCATCCAAAAAAGCTAAGGCTAATTCTAAAGGATTAGAATCCTCTGTTAAAACCCTATTCCATTGACTCTTAACAAGGCTTAAGTCATCTCGAAGGTTGTCTAGCGCATTTTCCATTGCATGTTGCTGATCTTCTGAATAACTGTTAACAGAAAGAGCTCTTCGGCGCCCACGACCTTGATTAACTGCTAAATGGCTCATGATGTTGTTTATATACTTTCTCTTCTTTGAATTTCAAAAATACTAAAGTATGTTCTCTCTAACAGTGTTTTTGGGCGTTGTTTATTCTAATCCTATTTTTGACTGCCAATTTAGCCTTATTTAGTCTCAATTCAAGGACAATCAGCAAATTGTCCAATTAAATAGTAATTTTGTGATGCGTTTTTAATGGTAAACTAGAGATGTAATCAAAAATAGTACCATAATTATGACTATTTCGATAGCTTTATCCTGCATTCCAGATTCGATTTGATATCCCACTTCATTGTGTTTCCCCTATGAAATGCATTGTAATTATATTTTTTAAACGACATAATCACATGATATATAATTCTTGCAATTGTAATTAGCCAATGTGTCAATTAGTCCATTTATGGATGAATTTATTACATTCAAACAATGCTATACTGTGTTATCCATATCCGCATTTTTCATAATCAATGTTATTATTTGGGTCTTAATAAATTTTATTATTTTGTCTGAATAGGAGCTGCTATTCTGATATTAAATATATAAAAAGCATTAATAAGTATAGTAATGCCTTCTTTAAAATGTATATTTGTCGCCGCATCTTTGCTATTACTCTTCTATATATTTAGAGTACTCTTCGCCAAGCTGCCTCTCTATGTAAAATTGCGCTACTTCTTCGTTTAAGCATTGTCTTAGATCGTCCATAGAGTTCAAGTTATATTCATATGAGAAATTAAATGGTCCTTTTGAGCAAATAGGTTCATCATTGGGCTTTCGGACTGATTGAACAAACTGGTGTTCAAGAGACTGTAGAACATTCAATCTGCTTTCTGGTTCCCATTGTAATAATTTATCAATGAGATCCAGTGCAGTGGCTGAGGCCATGGGGTACACAGTCGACCAAGGCATTCCGCTTTTTAGGTTATCAAGATTATGATTACTGTTATGACCGAATAAATTCCATGCCTTCAGTGTCCCATATTTGACCAGCAAGGATCTAGAAGGAGTTCCTAATATTTTTGTAATTTCATATACTTGATGTATGGAATCCTTCCCCATAAATATAGGCCTTCTTCCGTAAAATTCTGCAAGTATACAACCAACAGACCACATATCAACAGATTTAGTGTATTCGTTGTTAGATAAAATTAGTTCAGGGGCTCTATACCATCTTGTTGCTACATAATTTGTGATTTCGTTGGGCTTTGAGTTTTTGTTGACAAACTGTTTTGCAACACCTCTTGCCAAACCAAAATCACATATCTTTAAGCAGCCATTCACAGTGCATAATATATTACCTGGTTTCAAATCTCTATGAATAACATCCGCGCTATGGATGTATTTCACACCACAAAGTATTTGATATATGAAATGTTGAATGTGAAACTCTGAAAGCTGAACTGAAGAGTGAATAACTCTCGCGAGGTCATAATCTATCAATTCTTGGTAGCAGTACAAGCCATCATATGGTTTGTCCTGGACAATCTCTATGTCAATAAGATTTACAATATGTTTATGACCTTTGAAATAATTCATGAATTTTATCTCTCTTATAGCGCGCTTCAGCAGAATTTCCCGGTAGAATATGTTTGTAATCTTCTTGATGGCTACTGTAAACTGTTCTTGGTCTTCATTATCTAACTTGTGTTTGGCAGAACAGACAACACCATATGATCCTTTCCCCAATACCTGAATAATTTCATATTTCCCAGATATTGAAAAGTTCGCATTCTTGTATATGGTCCGTGGAGCTTTGATACTTGTGAAATCAGGCACTATGCCCGCGGCATCTGTATTCCTTTTTGAGTTCAACGAGAAGAACGAAGACTTTTTACTTCCTCCAGTGTTACTGGAACCATTCTTGTTGACAATATTGTCGTTGGAGCCAAGAATTTTGCTTAAGCCCATTATTTGCGTTGCAGTAATATATTTATGCTGATCTATAGCGATGTTAATAAACAAGACTGTGTAATTGTATTAAATTTAGTGGCTGATAATATAGGCAAGAGATTATTCTTCTCTCTGTCGGTTATAAAATTTGCCGATATGAAGCATCCGTTTCAAATAGTTTTGTGGCATAAATTGAAACAAAACAACAAGACGCTACAACATGCAGTCACTTGTCATGACACATAGTACTCACAATATTTGCCATTGTTAAGAAATATAATTTGAGTTTCAATATAACCTGTTCCATTAACACATTTGATAAACTTTTCAAATTGGTTGGTAACAGCATGAACTTATGACATAAAAAAGACGACTCTCAAGAATGCGATACAAGAAATATGAACACTGTCATCAGGGAACATCCTTTAGATATTCAAATAGAAACGAAACAATACGATCTTAAAACTCATAACTCAATAAGCAAATGATAGATTTTCAAGCGATTATTTGGATGGATTACTTATTGAAGGTTCAACAAGAATAAGTTAGAGTAGTAATAGACACCCGACGATTCGCGACTTGGAAAGAACTTTTCCCAAAATGAATCTACCACTTACATATCCATTTGTAGTTACAAAAGACCAGGGTTTGGTGCAATAAGAGAGGGTGACGCGTGAGCAAGTGCTACAATATTTACCTTTTTCTTGCTTTCATATTAGTAGCGTGCGACGCGTAAAGATGTTGCAATTTTTTTTTGACTTTCTACTGAGTTATTTAGTAGCATCTTGAACAATTGGTGGTCATTTTGCATAGTGACGATATGTTACAAAGCTGCAAAAACTATCGTGACACTTATTTAAATAGAGTACTTACTCTCTTCCAGCCAATTCATTACTTTAAATACAATTATTTTGTGCTTAACGATTGTGAACTCAAGACAACCTAACTCAATAAGTGAATATTCGCTCTATAAAAAAAAATCATATACAATGTTGGAAGCTAAATTTGAAGAAGCATCTCTTTTCAAGAGAATTATTGATGGTTTCAAGGACTGTGTCCAATTGGTCAACTTTCAATGTAAAGAAGATGGTATCATTGCTCAGGCAGTTGATGATTCCCGTGTTTTATTGGTTTCTTTGGAAATTGGTATTGAAGCATTCCAAGAATACAGATGTGATCATCCAGTTACTCTAGGTATTGACCTTACATCTTTGAGTAAGATTCTAAGATGTGGTAACAACTCTGACACGCTGACATTGATTGCAGATGACACCCCAGATTCTGTCCTATTGTTGTTTGAGGACACCAAGAGAGAGAGAATCGCTGAATACTCTTTGAAGCTGATGGATATCGATGCTGATTTCTTGAAGATCGAAGAACTACAATACGATACTACATTGATGATGCCATCTTATGAGTTTTCTAAGGTCGTTCGTGACTTGAGTCAATTGAGTGATTCTTTGAACATCATGGTCACAAAGGAAACCATTAAGTTTGTTGCCGATGGTGACATTGGTTCTGGTTCGGTTATCTTGAAGCCTTTTGTCGATATGGAAAAGCCAGAAGACTCCGTCAAGTTGGAAATGGAACAACCAGTGGATCTAACATTTGGTTCCAAGTATTTGCTAGACATTGTCAAGGGTTCTGCTCTATCAGAAAAGATCGGTATAAGGCTTTCCAGTGAAGCTCCAGCTTTATTCCAATTTGACTTGAAGAGTGGATTCTTACAATTCTTCTTAGCACCAAAGTTTAACGACGAAGAATAAGCCACTGGCCCAGGATCATAAACTGTAACAAAAATAAATTAATCTCTCATATATATAACCTATACACTGTACATTAGTCAAAATAACATAAATTTATTATCAATTATAAAAATGCACTTAAATATTACAAATTAATCATGGCAAAGCGTTTAATATTTGCAAAGTTAGTAACTCCACCTATAAAAGCTACTTATCTAAAGTACACATAACCTTTGCTATAAAACCTTCAAGATGGAAGATAGCTTTGTTACCCAAGCATAGACGCTCATCAAAAACACTAGCATGGTCAATAATCTCTACACGGGAGGAATCTGGAGTTGTTTTATCAGAGATCAATGCAAATGCTAATTCCTGTAGTATCACTTTAGCCGGTATACAGTGAGCGAGCAAGTCATATAGGACAGCACGACACTCCACTAATGAACTTACCGATCTCTCTTTCTTTATCTTGTTGGCCAGTTTCAATATTACTACCATCCAGTCCGGTTTGATTACGGGAGTGTTTTCCTTTAATTGCATTTCGTTGCTGAGACTCATTGACTCCAACATTAAAAGAGCAAGTCTCATATTACCATTTGACTCATTGGCTATCTTATCTAGAATTACCTGGTCTACGATATTGACGTTCTCTTCACTTGCAACATCTTTCAATGTTTTCGTTATATCTTTCATTTGTGGTGCTGGTGACCTGATCATCAAACAACGCGACCTTATTGGGGAGATGATAGATGACATAGAGTCACACAGCATGATCAAACGTATGTTTTTTGAGTACTTCTCCATGGTACGTCTTAGCGCAGCCTGTGCATCCCTAGTCAATGAATTGGCCTCATTGATTATCACACACTTAAACCTATTGGCAATACCAGAGCTCCCGTCCTGGAAATCGACCTGTTCCATCTGTGCAACTTCCTTCAGAAGCTCCTGGATCACAACACGATCGTTATTACCCATGTCACTGGGAGTGATCTCCAAATGGTACGGAGAACTAACCACATTTAGCTCCAGCTTCCTGTTCGAAGGCGTCACGAACCGCCTGACATCTATCTTTAGCCTATACACCTGGCTACCAAAGATAGACTCCAACAGAGCCATACACCTTGTCTTCTTACCAGATCCATTGGGGCCATATATCAGCAGATGTGGAAGATCCCTCGGATTCATAGCCAAGGAAGAGAGAAACCGCGTTAGATCATCGTTGTAAGACAGAGTCTTCAACGTTTTAGGCCTGTGCTTATCAACCCAAAGAGACATTATTAAAAGAGCAGCTGTTGATCAAGGTTGGTCTCGCTGTAGAGGTAATTATTCGTGGATAGTCTCCCTACTAATATGCTCGGTAATTATGTATAGTATGCCAGTATTTTATTCAATCGTTACGCTCATCGCGAATTCTTAGGAAAGCAAGAGCACGCTCACTTCTAACGTCACCGTATTGTACATGTGATGTATTGGTCTAACCTATACGTCAAATTCCTCTAGTAACAAGTATTTGAAATGATGCTTGGTGAATGGTTACCAGTGTTGTTATCTAGTTTGTTTTGTTATCCTGATCAGTGATTTGCGTAGCTGTATTTGTGACGTTTGGGATAGGAGCCCTTGTACAAGTCACTATTAACAGAAAGTGGGAGCACATAGTTCACGATTTCTGCCCGAAGTTGCATTTCAATTGCCAAAGGGGATAGCATTTAACAAGAAAGTGCCTGCAGGCTTAAACTTGCAGTGATATTCAGAGATCAAACAGAAATAGGTAGACACCAATTGAGAAAATGGCTACAGATGATCAGTTTATAGAGCCTGATTTTATAGAGCCTGACGTTCCCGTTCGAGATGGCAGCAATGGAAACTCAAGTGCCGCTGGAAGTCGAGGTATAGCTGGTTTGTCTGGCAATATGGAGACCAGTAGTGGTGATTGGAACAGAGGTACGCTGGACGAGAGTGTCTTGGCAACTTTCAAGCGAGATATCTACGATATCAACTCGAAGTTAAAACAAGTTGTGTACCCGCACTTACCTTCGCATAGGTACATGGCCACCACGAGTGGTGACCAGGACTCTGCTCAGGGAGCCAACGAGGACATATTCAACAGCTCTGACTTCTGGGCACCGCTGACCTTTATCATACTGTACTCAGTATGTGTATCGCACGCAAAGGGCCTATTCTCGTCTGTGTTTGTGTCCTGCTGGTTCGTGCTTGTGGTGATGGCCTTGCATTTGAAACTGACGAAACCTTACCAAAACGCCACATTGCTCTCATACGTGTCTCTATCCGGGTACTGTATGTTCCCTCTAGTGATATGCGGACTTCTGGTACAAATAGTGATACCCGCAGTGTCCCACACACTGGGAACCAGCCCTTGGAAGGTCAGAGTCTCCACTCTGCTCAGACTCACGGTGTTCGGGTTCTGCTTCATTTGGTCCTTCACATGCTCAGCAATCGTCACCAGGTCGAAGGGCTTCGTCCAGTTATACCCGCTCGCACTCTGTCTCTTCGGCCTTGCATGGCTATCGATGATTCTGTAATTTACTCACATCCCATATATCGTGACACGCACAACAGTTGTACATATAATCTAAATATATTTGTAACACGCCCAAATGATTGTACATATACTCGCATACATATAGCGTAACAACAATGGTTGTAAACACTTGTGTGTTACATAGAGATCTCCTAGTACAGAACCAAAACTTGGGATAACTCCGGGCGTTCAAAATACCTTGCAATAACAGCGGGATGCAGAATGAGAAGCCCCAAACAGATGAGAACAGTGTATATCAAGTAGATTTATAACACCGACCGGTGTTATAACGACTTATCTTTTTTTTAATTAGAGACGCAGCAAGAGTTGATTTGCTACAGCAGTTTCTGTGCAAGGAACCGGTGACTTCCTCTTTCACCCCACTCCCCCACACTTCTGCCCGTACGGATCGGTGAAGAAGTTGGGTTTTCTCTCTTGCTGCGTGGAATTACTGGCTGCCACTTTTCAACGGAATGAAGGACCAACAAAACACAACTCACCCCCTGCTGTAGACGTCAAAGCGTAATCTGTCAAAACTATAATAGAATATTAAGCTTGAATTTGTTTAAAAGGCGGGCAAGGCGGCAAAGGTAAGTCAGGAGTAGCTGAGAGTATGTCGCTGTTACAACCATTTACGTGTACGTGCTATCCTTTGAGGCTGCCCGCGGCGCAGACCGGGTCTGGGGATGAGTATGTGCGGAGGAAGCAGAGTCTGGACTGTAGGACTGGTGCTGCAGTTACGTTGACGCGGAGTAATATATTTGTGCATGGAGGGCTGACTATACCTTTGAACTTGGAGAAAGTGACATGTGCTGAGATTCAGAACCAGGTGGTGTTGTATTTTGCGAAGGAGAAGGACTGCAGTGCAGGGTTTAAGGATTTAAAGCAATGGTTGAGTCCCGAGATATTCTTTCTGGATCTGATATCGCGGACATGGAATAGGGTGGATACCACTGTGGAGAGTGAGACTATGTTGGGCGCAGGTGCGGGCGCTGGCGCTGGCACTTCCACCGGAACTGGCATGGAGACTGACCCTGCTCGGGAAGCTGCGGATGTTGATATGTTTGCCAACGAGCAGTCTTTGTCCTCTTCTGTAACATTATCAGTGATAGAGCAGGAGAGTTTCAGAGAGAGGTTGTTCCACTCTATGTGCTATGTTGATGGCAATATATTCGTGTTTGGTGGATTGGTGATGTCGCCGCAGAACGGCTACGAGTTTACGGCGTCCAATGAGTTGTGGAGACTGGACCTTAGGACAAAGCAGTGGTCACTGGTGAGTAGAAACCCATTGATACAAAGAAGGTTCAATCACTCCATGCACGTCAAAAACGAACATAGTGACACTAGAGATACGAAAATTGTCATTGTGGGTGGTCTAAACAACTTGGATGAACCAGTGCATAAAGTCGATATTTACAACCTGACGAGAGGCTACTGGCAGTCTGTGCCAGATTCTGAGTTCCCAATAGAGCTAGAAACCAATATCGAAGGAAAGCCAGTGGACCTTGCTACGGACTCTTGTTTTTCTATTCTTGTTGAGAACAATGAGGCCAAGATCCCAGCGTTAGCATTTTACAAACCATTAAGTTGTCGAGATCACTCGGTGATAACATCAAGATCAAAAAAAGCGAAACAAGTGTCTGGTAGATCATCAGTAGATACGGAAATGGCGGTATGTGATTCTGATACAGGTACCAAAGAGCAAGACGAACAGGATCCTAATAGTCAATCCCCTATAGTGGCCTTACCCATTGTTTCGGGGTCGAAAGGTATAAGGATGGCCTCCCATCCTTTACAACCAAACGATCTATTAGAAGCTCCCTTAAATTTACTAAATCCAACTGGAGACTACTTCGGTTACAATATTGTAATTGGTGGTTTCTGTCCTACATTACTACCTTCTGATTTTCATTGTTATATTTACGATATTCCTTCTGGAAAATGGACTCGGATTGGTATCACTTGTCCGGATTGTGAAATTAATACGCATAGGTTCTGGAAACTGTTTGTGTGGGATTCTCATCATCAGGCTTTGGTTTTAGGGACCAAAAATGATGATGGATATTTGCCAAGTGTCCAGAAATTTGATCATCTATTAAGTTTTGGTCTTCCTATAATAAATATATTCAACAAAGGTATTCACTCAGTTCCATCTAACAAGGATGCAGTCATGTCGGTACCAGATTCTAAATTTGGATCTAGTGGTGTTTCTGATCTTGAAAGTGATTTGAATAGAATGAGCTTTGCATCTTCTCAGACATCTCAATTTGAAAGTTATATAAGATACATTGCACCACCATATGAGATGACATCTATTAGATCTGTGTTTCCTGCATATGCAATGGTTTTAGGTAAGGATGCATTGGAAATATATGGTAAACCGCTTTCAGATTTTGAGCTTGTCAGTAGTGAAGGTGAAGCAATTGGAGTACCATTATATTTACTACGGAAAAGGTGGGGCAGATATTTTGATCTTTTGCTATCCCAAGGTTACTCTAAAGCTTGTACAGAATACGAGGCGTCTGGTAACCTTTCTACGTTAATCAAGTTGACACCGTTTTCTTCGAGGACTGGATCGAGAGATATCCATGGTTCTAGGTTATCATCATCTAGCTCGTTGGATAATTATTTTGTAAAAGGAATTGGAGCACAGCATCATCATTACTCAGTATCAGGGCCAGCCGGTAGAAAACCTCCCGGATCTGAAAATATTGTAGATAGAACATCAAGGTCTTCAGTAGATGGGCATTTAATGGGTTCATCCCCAAATCCAATGAGCGAAAGTGTATATCTCACGCATATTGATGATGTTGATGATGATGATGATGATTGCGTTGGTCCAACATCGCAAGCAAAAAATACAAATAAAATGAAATCTGTATCCCGAACAATTACTTCATCTACAACAAGTTCCACTGGTGGTATGGTGTTTAGGGTTCCATTTCAAGAAAAGAAGCCATCGTCATCTGTTCAAGATATCGCGCCAGATTCCCAGTTTTTTCAGACAGGATCGAGTAGTAGAAGGTCTTCCTTATTGAGCTCGCAAACGATGGGAATACAGAGATCACCCAAAATTGAAGGTAAAAGGAGAGCTTCACATCCTATCATATCCTCTATAATGGACAAAGGACAACCAGTATCTACACGTAGTGTGGGAAGTACTAGGAGTTCCCTTTCCTATGTTAGTTCTTCGTCTGAAAGACAAAGCAAATCTCATCTGCCTGGGAGTCGAAACAGCAGTGTAACCGGTTCTCCAATTTTGGGAGTCTTAAATGTGCCCTTACCACCACCTTGCCAGACCCCAACAGAACCGGTGCCACCGCCTCCTGTTACAAAGTACCCCAATATCACTTCAAAACCTAGAACGAACTCAATGTCAGAGGTGTTTAATACCATTAAAGGAAGTCCTCTTTCATCTAGAAGATCGTCATATAGCAGAAAGACGAGTACGTCTGAAGTGAATTCAGCGATTGACAGGCAATTAATGGAAGATAGATTCAAAGAAGCTGATATGGCCTTTGCTAAACAGACACCAACTAAACCAGTCGCAGGTAGTAAGATGCCTGAAAATATTAGGTCTTCAACAAGAAACTCAGTAAATAACGATTGGAGTAGGCATTCTTTTGCATCTGTATCAGATAGTTCGGAAAGTGCTACAGTAAATGGTAACATAGAAATGGAACCAATGTTGATTCCGCGAACTCTATATTTACCATGGTCAACTGCAACGGTGCACGCATTTGCAGAATTCTTTTATACAGGTCAGGTCAATGGTAAATGGATGTTGTCTCCAGTCGTTCTCGACTTATTGGTTATTTCTAAACTATATGAGTTACCTCTCCTATTCAATTTGATATCAGAGGTTCTTTACTCTATTGTTGGGAAAAAGGAAGAAGGCATGTACATTACCTGTAAATCGTTAATTGATTCGTTTTCAAGAAAAGTTTCGACATATTTTGGTAATGATAAAGAAAAGGAAGTGGCATATTTGGAGTCATGTGAAGCTTACAAGATTCTGAAAAAAATCAAGCTTTGCCTTGAAAGAATTGATAACGGATTCTTTGATCTTGATTTGATGAGAAGACATTCTATGTCTAGATCATCATATAATAGCAGTAATGGAAGTACGGTGGAGAAGAAGAATTCACTGGATTTGAGTCCAAGAGGCTCAAGTAATTTGCCAACTATGATGGGAAATGGACCAAGAGATAGTCATGTCTCGATTGAATCGCTAAATTATCCTATGCACATGAATATACCATCATCTAGACGGTCGACAGGAACATTTGCACACAGGACTACAAAGAAATCCAGTTTAAGCAAAGAGATAGATCCGTCTTTCTTTAATGATACAAGTTCCACCTTAAGCCCGCATGACACTGCTATAGTAAAAGATTTCAATGAGAAGATTGCAAAAGCTGATACTATCACGGAAAAGGATTACTCTAGTACCAGTAGCAGTAGCAGTTGTGATCTAGATGATGAATCTGATCAAGAAAAACTAAGACATCTTTCTGAAACTGATTTTGCTACTATTCTTGATACAAGAGACTCAAAATCACATCAATTGAATACTAAAGAGGACATTAACAATTTCGACTTCAGTTTGGGGTTGTTGTCATCCTTCAATGATGAAAAAAACAAGCTCAGGAAGGTAGACGTTGATGAGCCAATTGATCCATTGGCAAAGATCAGTCATAATTTGGACAGTCCAAATAGGTTATACTCGAAGTATAGCCAAGGTTTTGGGAAAATGCCTAAAAGCGGTAGTCAAGCAAGTAATATGGGTTTATTGACTCTAGAGAATTTAGCCTCGCCTAATGCTCTGCCTCCGGATGATGCAGTGATCAAAGCAATCCATCAGACTACAGTCCTAGCAAACGAGGTTAGGTTAATGATTAGATGTGGTGACTGTTTGCAAATATCAAAAGATTTGAGACGCTGTAAAAAAATTATGAACTCTGAACTCACTAAACTTGAAAAGACACATAATGTATCAGAATCTAGGACTAGTATTTCTGCGTCTTCATCGCAAACTAGACTCTCCGACTACCAAAGCAGCACCAATTCTGGAAAGATTACACCAACTGCTGGTGGTTCTGTAACAACCATGGATCCGTTGGTGAAAAGCAAACTAAAGCAAAACTTGACAGGTCAAGAACTGCATCCAGGTATTCATTTCGTAGAAACTCTGCATTCACCAAAATCAGTTGCTGATTTCGAGAGCAAAGAAACCTCTAGCCAACCAGGCGTTCTTAATGGGTTGCACACAGGACTTCACTCAGGATTTCATGCTGGACTTCATACCTCTCCCCACGCAGGTCTTCACTCCAAACCTCAACATAGTCATAGTGCTACTAAGATTCCAAAAGTTTCTCACAAACTGGGGAAAGCGACAACCTCGACTAGTTTGAAATCCGAGAGCAAGTCACCCAGTAGTACTAATCTAGGAAAGAAAGAACATAATTCTTCTTTGGGTCCTTTATCCTTTTTTGGTATTAGAAACAAATAGTTACAAATATTATGTAGTTTTAAGTTTTTGTATAATTCTGAACACATTCTTATGATTTCCATTATCATTGTTGGCAGTCACCTAAGTCATTTGATGAGGGGTTTCCGATATTTTATGTCTTGTTCCAATTTTGGTGAGTAACTGTCAAATAGCGAAGGTGTATACAAAACTGATGTTAAGGTAAAAAGTAGTGATGTTATAGAATCTGGAACAGCTTTAAACTTAGATAACTAGGGAAACATGAAGGAGTATCCTGAAGAATATCTAGGACAGCATATCTCAACATTACCTACACCATGTATGGTCATTGATGAAAAGAAATTCAACTCAAATTGTGAGAATATGCTCAAACATGTCGGCGAGTTAGCTTCTTTAACTGAACATCCTATATTGTTTAGAGCTCATGTAAAAACGCATAAGACAACAGAAGGTACTCTGCGCCAATTAGGATTTGAGGGGACTTCAGCGCCATTTAGATCAAAGGCTATCCTAGTTTCCACAATTAAGGAAGCTGAAGGTTTACTAGAATACCAGGATTCTATCAACGGGGTGTTTGTCGATGACATTGCTTTTAGTTTGCCTGCATGTGTACCAGAAGTATTGGAAAGACTATCATCGATCTCTACAAGGGTAAGTAATCTTAGGGTTTTTGTCGATAATATCGATCATTTGGAAAATCTGAAGCAATTTGGTAGACCAAAAAGTGGCAAAAAATGGTCAATATTTCTAAAGATTGATATGGGAACATCGAGAGCTGGATTGGAAGTTAGATCTGAAGAGTTCAAAGAGTTAGTTGAGAAATTATGCGATGAGTCAGTGAAAGAAGTTACCCAATTATTCGGTTTGTATGCCCATGCTGGTCACAGCTATAACTCCCATGACATTAACGAAGCTAATGGATACTTAATTGATGAGATCACAGCTGTTAATGAAGCTGCCAAGCTAGTTGGTAGTGTCACAGAAATCGAGCCTAGACTTTTAACATTGTCCGTTGGGGCAACTCCAACAGCAAATTCGTTGAGTACAAAGGGAAACAAAAAACTCATTGATATTATAAGAAATGATTTAGTTGCACCTTTAGAGATTCATTGTGGCAACTATCCATGTTATGATCTCCAACAATATAGCACAAAATGTATTGAATTAAACAAAATCTCTGCCTTCGTCTTAGCATCGATAGTTTCGAAGTATGAGAAGAGAAACGAGGCATTAATAAATGCAGGGGTATTAGCATTAGCTAGGGAGAACTCCTCTATCCCAGGTATGGGATTGTGTATCAACACGGACAAATATTTACATGCTCCAAGAGATTTCGAAGTGAGCTCCTTTGTGAACCGTGTTTCTCAGGAACATGGTATCTTACAGCCTTACAATAGAGATAAATGCGAAGATTGGAAACTAGGTGAGAAGTTACTAGTGATTCCACAACATGCTTGTATAACGATGGCTCAATTTCCATACTACTTTGTATTCAATGATAGTGGTAAAGTAATTGATGTTTGGAAGCCGCATCAAAAGTGGTAAAAGGATAAGACAAAAATGGTTGTGAGTAGTTGCAATACAGTATTTATTATATAGAAATAGTATACCTCAAAGATAGAACAAGATAACTAATAATTATTTGTGTTTGCATAATATCCGAACATCACAGTATTTCAACATCGCATATTTATACGTATCGACGAACTGTAATAGCCCATTTAATTTTCATGTCTATGTGCGATGAGAAAGAAAAATTTTTGGGCAGAAGTATAATGAAAACGTTTTAAAACGCCAGTAGTGTAGCATCGAATTGCTTAGGTTTAAGATCAATTGCTTATCTTAAAGGTCAGGAATAGTCATCATATCTCCACACAGTTTGAGGATTCATTTCAAGCGATGAGCAATCCTAGATCTTGGGAGGTTTTGGAACCTGAATTGGGTAAACTATGTTACGATTCGAAGATCTCGAATAGAATCCCAATTTTGACTGAACTAAAAGAGACTGTGAAGACCAATAATTTGTCCAGGGAACAATTGCTCAATTTAGCCAGCGTTCTTTTGAACACTTACACAATTTACAAGGACCATGAATCAAAGAAGGCTGTTTGCGATATTTACGATGAGATGATCACAATCGATGGGTCCTTCATTGCGATCTTTTTGGATCACATTGTTGAGACTTTAGGTGATAAGATTGGTACTAAGGCTTTATCGGATTATCTAAATTTGTTAGACAATATCAATCATTTTCTTCAGGTGATTTTAGTCGATTCGAATTTAACTAGCCAATACCTACCGAAAGTGTTGCAATGCCACACAATTACTACTGCTAGTATCGAAACATCACTGGACATATCTGAAAAATCCATGGAATTGGTTAGCGAGAAGCAAAATCAGCACAGAAGAAGAATGAGAAAGACAATTATTCAGAATTCAACAAAATATTTAAACAAGGGCTTAAAGAACACTGAGAATATCCAAGATGTATTGGAGACTATAAGGCATCAGCTACTAGAGGAATATGTGAAGTTGAAACTACCAGTTGCGGGTATCTTGGTCTTTTCGGCTGCTTTAACCAAGGCTGCTCTTCAATTACATGTACAGACACCAATTGTGCTGGAATTTTTAAGGACAACATACTCAAAAGATTTTGTTGTCTTTTTTGGTAAAGAGGTACTATTAGGTAAAACACCACCTTCATCATTATGTGTCGCAACTAGTATCGATACTATATCTCAAGAATTATTCACAGAAGATATGATAAAGAATGATATTATACCAGTCTTGGAAAAGTCTAATCTGAGATCCCCCGAATCCAGCTTTCAATATGCCAGAGCTCTTTTTGGTAGCATTAACGCCAAAACAATCAATATGGCTGAACTTTACGCATCTACGAAACTAATGTCTCAGGCATTTTCTTCATTTAAGAGTTCCAGAGAGGGTACCAAAACCGCTGCAATTTCTTTTACTGTTTCAGTACTGAGATCATTGTGTGTTGAGACAACTGAAGAAAGTGCTCTTTTGAAAATTGTTGAAAACATATTCACCAATTTGAAGACTAATATGAATGCTGATTACAAAGCCATTGTTTCCACATTACTACAAGCTATACCAACCTTCCATGAAAATGTTTCTTTAGATATTGCTGAGAAACTGTCTCCATTGCTGGTGAAAGAATCGAATGAACAAGCACTTGTTAACTTATTAAATCCTTTTTATCAGCACTATTTTGCAACTGGCACTTCAATTGATAAATTTAATACCACAATTATATCTGGACTTCAAGAAAAGAAGGCTCCTCTTAAAAGATGTTGGTTTTCTAGTCTATTTATGAACATCGATACTGTTACAGAGTCAATAGCAAAGACTATTGGGAAACTTTGCACCACATATATCAAAGAAAACTTAGTCCACGCTCAAAGAACAGAGCATAGCGTAGCTTTTAGTATCTTATCTGGCTTTGTGTTCTTTTCAGAGAATGTTTATGCAGAAATTGAGCATGATATAATTGATATTCAAAAAGATGCAATGCTAGGTGAGGCATTTTTGAGAGTATGTACATCTATTGAATTGGATGCAGTAACACGTCAACGTTCTGTAACCCTATTGGAAAAGGCCGTTTCATTGCAAGGTGAAACTATATCAGAAAATGTGATAAATTCTATTGCAAACCTCATGAAACAAGACTCCTTTGAATTGGATGAAAAATGCTCAATAGTATACTTTATACCAATTTTCAATGCATTAGTTACATCAAATGAGGACAAAACTACTCAAGGTAATATCTTGAGATTTCTATTGGTCATCTCACAGTATGATAAATTCAGGATTAAAAATGGTTGGGCCGGTTTGGCTCTCAAATGTGGCATAGATCCTTCTCAGATTATTGCAGAAAACACGAGCACAATTATAAACACTATTATAAGTGAGTCTTCAAAACCCGAACTGTTGAACACGATTTATGGAAGCTGTGTTATCAAGGCAGCCTCATACATAGCATTTATCAATCCGGTTGCTGTTGCTGGGCCAATAGCCAAGCTTTTCAGTGAGGATCTTTCTGTTGCTGATCTTGATAAGTTAACAGAAGAAGATGTAAGTATATGGAAAGGTAATGAAGGCGAAATGGTTATCAATGTGTTGGAAAAGCGCAATGATAGAAAATTAGCTGACAAGAATTCTAAGGATTATGAAACTCTGAAATGGGAAGAATCGATCAGAAAAGAGCAGGCTAAGAAAGCTAATTTGAAACTTTCCAAAGAAGATCAGATGTTAGTTAAGGAACAACTTGAAAAAGAATCCAAAATTAGAACTCATGTTAATGGCATTTATTTGAGACTATACAGAAGTCTTTCTCTAATCAAGCAGTTATCAAAGGAGGCTAAGCTTGTTGACAATGGTATTTTAGTATGGTATCCAACCGCTGTGAACTCGTTGATGAGCCTGATCAGAACGGAGAACTCATATAATCTTCTTGAGTCATTATTAGTTGAATCATTTTTATCTTTATCTGAAAACACTGCCGAAAAGCTAGAACACTATAGACTATTTTGTGGGTTGGCTATCTTAAGAGTTTACAAGGCTAAATTTATACCATCCAATTACCTTGAAGAAAATCTAGAAGAACTATTATCAAGGGTATTGTTTAGATTGAAGATTGTGACAAGTAACACTGAACTCGATTCAATTACTTTGACATATTTGCTTCCTCTGATTACTTATGTTCTAGAAGAAGGTAAAAAGGCTGCACTTAAAAATGCGGACAAGCCTGTTAACAGAACTGAATTTGTTGAAGAAGATTCGGAAGAAGAAAATTTGCTTCTTGCCATGGACATCATTTCAGCTCAAGCTCCATTATTTGAGAATTCATCCATTCCAAGGGCCTCAATTTTACAAGTGCTACTATCGCTACTTTCTCTTCCATCTAAAGCTAAAATTGCCAAGGACTGCTTAAATACATTAAGTCAAAGTATCTCAGTACATCCCACAGAAAATGATCTGAAAATCATCATTTCCAGTTTGTTATCGGGGCACTCATTTGTACGTACTACTATTTTGGAAGTTTTGGACAATGAGTATGAATTACAAGAATTCATGAAATTCTCTCCTGAGATATTCATGTGTAGATTTGATTCGGATGATAATAATAGGGAATTAGCAAACTTCATCTGGGAGTTTAACAAATTCGAAATTGTTCCGGAATTACTAGACGGTCTATTGTCTCTATTTTATCAACAAGATAGTGGTCTCCGTTTGTTTTTGGCCCGTGGTTTTGCATACGCTACTTATAATGTTAAGGGAGAAGAATATTTGGAGCAGTCTCTGAAAATGTTAATGAACTTTTATAATGAGAAGGCCCAACCTTTAACTGCTATTCTTGATGAGTTTGGTTTAGTGGTCGTCCCTGCCTCACAAAGAAAAGATCTGTGGGAAGAAAGAAGCACAGCCGCTATTGCACTAAAAGAGCTTTCGCCTGGCTTGCCAAGTGACGGTGATACTGTGGTTTCTGTAATTGAATTCTTGATTGCTGGCCCACTAGGTGACAGAGAACCAATTGTGCGTCAAGAAATGAAAGAAGCAGGTATTGAAATCATTAATCAGCATGGTGCTCAAAAGTCATCACAGTTAGTTCCCCTATTTGAAAGCTCTCTAGAAACCATTAAAGATGTTAATACAAAGGAAAACGTAATTATTTTGTATGGTACCCTTGCACAGCATTTGGATAAGTCCGACAAAAGAATTGGATCTATTATTGATCAATTGTTACAAACGTTAGACACCCCCTCTTTAGATGTTCAGCAGGCTGTTTCTTCCTGTATTGCAGCCTTGGTGTTTCAATTCAAGGAGAATTGTGGATCATACATTACACAGTTGCTAGCCAAGCTTTTAGATTCTACCATTGCTAAGCCTGTAAGAAAAGGTGCTGCTTGGGGTATTGCAGGTATAGTTAAAGGGTATGGTATCTCGGCTTTATCAGAGTTTGATATTATACGTAGTTTAATGGAAGCTTCAGAAGATAAAAAGGATGCTATTAAAAGAGAATCGGTTGCTTATGCTTTTGAATATCTATCACAATCCTTGGGTAAATTATTTGAACCTTATGTGATAGAAGTTCTACCAAATATTTTGAAGAATCTTGGTGATTCTGTGCCTGAAGTCAGAGATGCTACTGCAGCTGCAACCAAGTCGATTATGGCTAACACGACTGGTTATGGTGTGAAGAAGATGATCCCAGTCACTGTTGCAAATCTTGATGAAATTGCATGGAGAACAAAAAGAGGGTCTGTTCAATTGTTGGGTAATATGGCATATCTTGATCCTACTCAACTGTCGAACTCGTTGTCAACAATTGTACCCCAAATTGTTGGTGTTTTGAATGATTCACACAAGGAAGTACGCAAAGCTGCTGATGAATCTTTAAAGCGTTTCGGTGAAGTCATTAGAAATCCTGAGATACAGAGATTAGTTCCAATCTTGTTAAAGGCTATCGGTGATCCGACGAAATATACTGAAGAGGCGCTAGATGCATTGATACAAACTCAATTCGTCCATTATATTGATGGTCCTTCTCTTGCATTAATCATTCATATTATACACCGTGGTATGCATGACCGTTCTGCTAATACAAAACGTAAAGCATGTAAGATTGTTGGTAATATGGCTATTTTGGTAGAAACCAAAGACTTGATTCCGTACTTGCAACAATTAATCGATGAAGTTGAAATAGCAATGGTTGATCCTGTACCAAACACCAGAGCTACTGCCGCTAGAGCTCTTGGTGCTTTAGTTGAACGTTTAGGTGAAGATCAATTCCCAGATTTGATTCCAAGATTATTAGATACATTGAATGATGAGACAAAATCTGGTGATCGTTTGGGATCTGCTCAAGCCTTAGCAGAGGTCATCAGTGGCCTAGGTTTATCCAAATTAGATGAATTACTACCTACTGTTCTTGCAGGTGCTACTAATTACAGATCATTTGTTAGGGAAGGTTTTATGCCGCTGTTATTATTTTTGCCTATTTGTTTTGGTGCCCAGTTTGCACCATATATCAACCAAATCATTCAGCCTATTCTAGCTGGTTTGGCCGATATAGATGAAAACATTAGAGACACTTCATTGAAGGCAGGTAAATTGATTGTGAAAAATTATGCAACAAAAGCCATTGATCTATTATTGCCTGAATTGGAAAGAGGTGTATTTGACGAAAATGAACGTATTCGTCTTTCATCTGTTCAACTATCTGGTGAATTATTATTCCAGGTTACTGGTATTTCATCTAGAAATGAATTCTCAGAAGAGGGTGAAATCGGATCAGAGTTTTCTGGTAAAATGGTTGATGTTCTTGGTCAAGAGCGGAGAGACAGAGTGTTGTCTTCTTTGTTTGTTTGTAGAAATGATACTTCTGGTATTGTTCGTGCAAGCACTGTTGATATTTGGAAGGCATTGGTTCCAAACACCCCACGTACTGTTAAGGAAATTCTGCCTGTTCTTACTGATATGATTGTTACAAATTTGGCATCCTCATCAAATACCCTAAGAAATATTGCTGCTCAAACTCTTGGTGATGTGGTTCGTAGAGTTGGTGGTAACGCTATGGCACAGCTATTGGAGGCTCTCGAAGTGACATTGGAAAAGACTTCTAACCCAGATTCAAGAGAGGGTGTGTGTATTGCCTTGAATGAGTTAGTTATGTCTGCCAGCATGGATACTCTAACCCAATATCAAGATACAGTTGCAAACATATTGAGAAGAACCTTAATTGATTCTAATGAATCTGTCAGACAGGCAGCAGCCCTGTCTTTTGATTCCTATCAAGAGGCAGTTGGTAAGGTTGCTGTGGATGAAGTTATCCCATACTTATTGAATGCTCTGAAATCCAACGAAAACTCAGAATATGCATTGCTAGGTTTACAGGATATTATGGCAACAAAATCGGATGTTATTTTCCCAATTCTAATGCCAACTTTGCTTGCATCACCTATAGATTCGTTCAGAGCATCTGCTTTAGGTTCATTGGCGGAGGTTGCTGGTCCAGCTCTATATAAACGTCTTTCGGTTATTATCAATTCGTTAGTCGACACTTTGATATCTGATGATATTGATGACACAACTAAGGAGGGTGTCAAGCAAGCGCTAGATCGTGTGTTTTTATCTGTTAAGGACGATGAAGGCTTGCACCCATTGCTGCAACAAATTCTAGCTCTTGTTAAGAATGATGACATGAAGAAGCGTATTGTTACATTGCAGTGCCTACCAAACTTCTTTGAGCAGACCTCCCTAGATTTGGATGTCTATGTCCCAGACTTTGTTTCCAATTCAATCATGTCATTGGATGACGAGAATGCTGTTTTCGTGAAGGCAACATTTGAGGCATTGTCTGCGCTTGTGAAAAAGCAGCCTAAGGATATGCTAGAAAAATTGGTTCAGCCAGCAAAACAAGCATTGCAAAGAACTGGTAAGCAAGGTGAAGATTTATCAGCCTTTGCACTTCCAAGAGGTCCTAACTGTGTTCTTCCAATCTTTTTACATGGTCTAATGTATGGTTCCGCTGAGGAGAGAGAAGTTTCCGCTTTGGCTATTGCCGATGTAGTTTCAAAGACTCCGGCTGATAACCTAAAACCATTCGTTAGTGCTATTACCGGTCCTCTAATTCGTGTTGTTGGTGAAAGATTCAAGAGTGATGTCAAGGCTGCTATTTTGCTAGCATTGAATATACTGTTCAAGAAAATTCCACAGTTTTTGAGACCATTTATTCCACAATTACAAAGGACTTTCGTTAAGTCCTTGTCAGATCCAACTAATGAGACTTTGAGATTGCGTGCAGCTAAGGCTATTGGTACTTTAATCGAATTCCAGCCACGTGTTGATCCATTGGTGATTGAGCTTGTTACTAGCGCTAAGCAAACTGAAGAAGAGGGTGTAAAGACCGCTATGCTAAATGCACTGTTGGAAGTTGTTGGTAAGGCTGGTTCAAAATTGAACGAAGCTTCCAAGAAGAACATTGTAAAGTTGGTCGAGGAAGAGATGCTCTCCAGTAATGATAAACTAGCTGTTGCTTATGCTAAATTGATAGGTTCTCTATCTGAAATCTTATCAGAAGATGAAGCTAAGAATATTCTTCAAGAAAAGGTGTTAGATGCCGATATGGAAGGTAGCGCCGGTAAGTTTGCGGTATTGATTTTGAACTCGTTTTTGAAAGATGCACCTTCTCATATTTTCAGATCAGGTGAGATTCATAAGTTTGTTAAATTTATTACTGATGCTATGACATCAACTAATGTTCACTTTGTTGAAAATGCTACATTAGCGGCTGGTAAATTATTGCTTCTACATAATGAGACGAAGTCTCCTTACACAAATATGAAGAACGACGTAACTTTCATTGTCCCTGAGGAGGATATCAAGTCTTTAGTCGAGGAATTAGCTAAGAGTGCATTAGTACCATCTAGTAACACCACAGATCAAAGAAGACTTTCATTAGTTGTTCTGAGAACCATTGCAAGATTAAAGAACGAGGAGACTGTGAAGCCATACTTGGATGTTCTTGCCCCTGCTGTGTTTTCATGTGTCAGAGATGTTGTTATTCCAATAAAGTTAGCTGCTGAAAAGGCCTTCATGGCTTTGTTCGGTTTAATTGAGGAAGAAGACATGGCTACATTCAACAACTGGTTTGAAAGCGTGAGCAGCAATGGTGCTACTATAGATAACATAGTGGGAACCACTATACAACTGAGGTCGATTGGGGATTACACGAAGAGAGTTGCCAAGAGGCTGGCTGCAGTTGAAAGAGAAAGAACCGCGGCCGGTGGTGATGATGAGATGATGTTCAGTGATAGGTATGAGGATGAAAGAGAAATATGGGCCGTCGGTGGTGTTGAGTTGCCAACGGATATATAGTCAAAAAGAAGAAAGAAAGAACGCTCATAACTACCATCTTTATTTTGGAACTTAATTTGTTGCATTGTATATTAGCATGTACAATATATAGATATTTTATTGTTTTTTAATTAATTCATAAACAATTTATTATACAAAATTGATTCTCTCCATCACGCACAAAAAAGTGTTGTGAAAAGTTATAGCCTCTACTTATTTTCAAGGTAATCAGCCATGGACCACATCATTCTCTCTATTAAAGGCAGTTGCTGCCACCAAGTTAGAGATTCTCCACCGGACTCATAAATCCAGTCCACCAATGGTTGTTTCCCGTAGTATTTAAACAATTTAAAGGAAATGTTAACAATTAGTAGATAGAGGAGTGCTTTAGCCAAGTATCGGAGAGGCACAGTTTGTAAACGCTCTTCTTTTTCTGAACTCATACAGAATTGAGTATAGAAAAGAGATATAACTGTTCTCTGACGAGAGCCTACATACTTTGTCTATATAAACACCCTGAACAACAATCTGCTAGTATCTGGTAGAGAAGAGAAGCTCCTTATATGAGCAACAGCCACACAGTAGGTGCCACAAGGTAGACACGTGACTTTTATAGCCAGTAGTTTCAAAAAATAAAAGTTAAAAAAATTTAATGGTTGCTAAGAGATTCGAACTCTTGCATCTTACGATACCTGAGTGCTCCTGAGTTTGTTAACCCAGTAAGTAATGTTTCAACTTGAATCAGGCGCCTTAGACCGCTCGGCCAAACAACCATACTGTATTTGTTGGATGTGAGAGAATACCAGATGACTATGATAAGTAGTGTAATATTTTTTTGTTGTGAATATTAATTTTGAGAGAGTAGTATTGTCCACGGTCCCATATAGTATAGACATACCAAAACTACTAATTCGCTGTAATTGTTTTCCCGTCCTGAGAGCTGGTGGTAGCCATATATTGTTTCTAACTGAATCTGTCATGTACAAGGGCATGAATGAAAGTCTGTCATCGCATAGAGTCTGAGTCATTTAGCTCCTCCGTGTCGCAGTATTGCTCTTTCTTCCAATCCCCGATTTGCGATGCCCATTCCGAGCATTCAGTTGGTTCTTAGTAGGCCTTATTAGAGAGCATCACATCCAGCACAGCCATACCGTTGGTATATAAGCTATTGCCATCCTTTTTTTTATCTTTTACAAAAATACTGTCTATTGATAAGCTAGTTCAAGGTAAAGCACGACCGAAATAAATGTCTGCCACCATATTTAACAACATCGAAGAACTTCCTGCTGATGCCCTTTTCGGTATCAAGCAAAGGTACAATCAAGATACCAGAGCCACCAGAGTTGACTTGGGTATTGGTGCGTACCGTGATGACCAAGGCAAACCATGGGTGTTGCCTTCGGTTAGAATGGCTGAAAGGGCAATCCAAGAGGATCCAAGCTACAATCATGAATACTTGGGTATCAATGGTCTTCCAAGTTTGTCTTCCGCTGCTGCTAATGTTATATTTGGTGAAGACTCCCCAGCTTTGAAAGAAGGCAGAACCATCTCAGTTCAATCTTTGTCTGGTACAGGTGCTTTGCACATTGCTGCCAAGTTTATCTCTAAGTTCGCTGCTGACAAGAAGATTTATTTGTCTCAGCCAACTTGGGCTAACCACAACGCCATCTTCAAGGCACAAGGTTTAGAGACTGCTTCTTATCCATACTGGAAGAGTTCTACCAAGTCCCTTGACTTGGAAGGTTTCATCTCAGCGATCGAAAGTGCGCCAAAGGGTTCTATCTTCCTGCTGCATGCATGTGCACACAACCCAACTGGTTTGGACCCATCTGAGAAGCAATGGCCCGTTATCCTGGATGCTCTGGTCAAGGGCGATCACTTGGCCTTATTCGACTCCGCTTACCAAGGTTTTGCCTCCGGTGACTTGGACAAGGACGCCTTTGCTGTGCGTTTGGGTGTCGAAAAGTTGGCCTCCACTTCACCAATCTTTGTATGCCAGTCTTTCGCCAAGAACGTCGGTATGTATGGTGAAAGAGTCGGTTGTTTCCACTTGATCCTACCTAAGCAGAATGCCAATCTCGCACCAATCAAGTCTGCTATCACATCTCAAATATCTAGTATTATCAGAAGTGAAGTGTCCAACTCCCCAGCTTATGGTGCCAAGATCGTTTCTAAGATTTTGAACACACCAGAGCTCACTAAGCAATGGCACGAAGACATGGTTACCATGTCATCTAGAATCAAGGAGATGAGAATCGCATTGAGAGACCATCTAGTTAAGTTGGGAACTCCAGGTACTTGGGACCACATCGTCGAGCAATGCGGTATGTTCTCTTTCACAGGCTTGACCCCAGAGATGGTTAAGAGACTGGAGGTCCAGCACGCTGTCTACTTGGTCTCCAGTGGTAGAGCCTCTATTGCCGGCCTAAACTCCGGCAACGTTGAGTACACCGCAAAGGCCATCGACGAAGTAGTCCGTCACTACTCAACTTCCAAGTTGTGAAGTTCCGGAACCACTCCTCTCTACCTCTTACAAAAGACATTTTACCTACATAGTTCATAACACACATTTGTTAATATCTCAGTAACTCCTTTTCAGTTCAAATATAATATGAAGAACCCAAATATATCTAGTTTATTAGCCTGAATACCAAATTATCGGTATATTCCTTCCTAATTAGGAAATGAGTTGCCTAATTAGGCAACTAGCTGTTCTAGCACACAGTCCCAAAACGGCAATTTTCTGGTTTTCCGTTGTGGACATGGGCTTTGAAGGTCAAGCCGATTTCTCACTGCAGACTAAAGCGATAGCAAAATTAGAACTTTTGGCAAAATGCGAAGTGTAATAGCATTAGCAGGGATTGACACGTTAAAGACTGGGCGTGAATACCTGGCGTATACTAGGCTGGAGACACCCTGTGGAGAGCCCAGCACCTGTGGTTAGCAATTATAAGAAGTGGCTTTTTGGTTTGCTATTACCTTCCCTCCTGGCAAGCTAGCATCGAAGAAATTTGTTTGAGAATAGTTTAATTTTGAACTCCGATCGGAATATATATTATTGAATACTCTTATTTGAAGGGAATCTAGCTATGAATATAAAGAACCGTACGTTTGAGTTTCAGCAGAGTGTTGCGACATATAAGAAGCGAGTGAAGAAGAACGATGCCACTTCCAATGGTAAGCCTCAAGCTGGTGTTTCAGAGTTCCAAAAGAAGGCATCTGCTATAGCGCGTGAAATCTCTTCTAGTGCGCAGCTGCTTTCCAAACTGGCGCTCTTGGCTAAGCGGAAGCCAATGTTGAATGACAACCCGGTGGAGATTGCTGAGCTCTCATTTCTGATAAAACGAAAGATATACGCCATTGAGCAAAGTTTAATAGATTTGAGTAAACTTCAGAAGGTACAGAGGAATGGTGGTAACAGTAGTGCTGGTTCTACTACGGACGTTACAACTCAACACTCAAAGAATGTAGTAAATTTACTGAATACAAAGATGAGAAACATATCTGGTGGTTTCAAGGATGTTCTCGAAGAAAGACAGCGTATGGAGATGGCTAATAGGGATAGGTGGGAGAAGATAAACTCGACATCAAATTCCACTTCGAGAGCAATGTCTAACTCGCAGGATTCAGAGAATAAAAACTTAAACGATAACGCCATGGTTAATGAGGTTGCCACATACAATCATTCCAATCCATTCATGAGCTCATCTCTAATTGATGAAGAATCTCATGCCAATGCTAATAAAGGATCAGAGCTAGCCCTGCCACAGAGTGACTCCCAGATGTTGTTAATGATGGAGGAAGGGCAAATGGCAAATAACGTATATTTACAAGAGCGTAATAGAGCTGTGGAGACCATTGAGTCTACCATCCAAGAGGTTGGTAATTTATTCCAACAGTTAGCTTCCATGGTTCAGGAACAAGGTGAAGTTATACAAAGAATTGATGCCAACGTCGATGAAGTTGACCTAAATATAACAGGGGCGCAAAGAGAATTGTTAAAGTATTTTGATAGAGTTAAAAGCAATCGTTGGCTTGTTGCCAAGATCTTCTTTATAGTGTTCGTGTTTTTCCTTGTCTGGGTGTTGGTCAATTGAGGATAAGGTATTGGATTACTAGAACAAAATGACATTATTCTGTATATGTATAATTACTTGGAATTATGATAGATCCTGGCCCAGCTGTAAACTTATTTGCATGGAATATTTTGAGCAGTTTATATATGTGTAATGTTTTATTATTTCATTCAAAGACTCCCAAAAGTTTTCACTCTTTTTTATATTTTGGTGTTGCTGTTCGCATATAATGCAGAGGCGTAGTCATAGTTGATTCACGTTAAAGGTAACATAATACCATAAAAATAGATAAGCCATATATATGAAACCACAATTAATAAATAGAACAAAAAATATGAAGTGTATGAGATATTACAAATGTGAATTAATGATAAAGATTGGACAATTTGATCTAGGAATTGTTCAAAAGGATCAGGTAAAACATGCAGAAATACATAGTAAAAAAAATGACAGATAACAAAAGGAAGACGTATATTTCTATTGACAATCATCTAGGCTTTTTTGTGTATTTTTTTGTTTATTGCCTTAACTTTTAGTATGCTTTTTTTTAATTTGAATGCTGAAGAATAGGCAAAGAGATTGAAATGAGCTGAAAACTGTCCAGGTTAAGAACCACGTTGTCACACGACCTTCTATTTTATAAGTTTAGGGGTTCGCGCAAAAGATACAGTTCTCAAATATCATGAAAATGGATGTATATGAATGTTTCCATCTTTCTTTCATAGGCCCATCTCAGCTTGTAGTTCACGTAGTGCTCTTTCATCCTCGTCCTCTTCTTCTTCTTCGATTTTGGTCTTCGATTCGTCTATCTTAGTGTTGGGTATATTTGGCATGGAGAGGGCCTGTTTGCTCTCGGGCAGTGCCTGTTCCTTTGTAGCTACCTGTGGTTCTGTTTCCTGTGCTAGCATGTCCAGTTCTTCGTCCAGCTCGTCCTCGTCTATCTCGTTGGCGCCGGTGTACAGTGGTCTCGATATGGCGTCGCTGATCTCTTCTCCGAGCTCGACTTGCTCGCGTATCTCGTCCATGGTCTCGTCGACCCTGTCGATGTCCAGTCCTGAGTGTATCGACTTCATAGCCTTCGCACCTTGTTTCATGGCCCGCATGGTCTCCAGGTTCAAGTTCGCACTCTCTATCGAGAACAGCTGCTGCTCCAGCGAGTCCATCTGCGACTCCAGCTTCACCAGCTGGCCCTCGTACACTTTCTTCTTCTTCAGCGCATTCTTCGCCATAGTCTTGTTGCCCCTCGTCAGGAACTTGCGTGCCTCGTTCTCCTGCGCAGTGATCTGCCCTTGCAGATGCGCCTGCTTCTTCGACAGCAGGTTGATGTGCTCCCGCAGCTCAATGATCGCCTTCTTCGGCAACTCCTTGTTCGTGTTCCCCTTACCTCCAAATATAGACGCCCACATCCTTGTGCTTGTTGTTGTTGTGCTTGTTGTGCTTGTTGTACTTGTAGTGTTATCCCCCCCTTCACATTTATAGCCCTTTTTGAAGTTTCTTCCAAAGTCAGCGAAGAGAAGAGAAGAGAAGTGCCACTTTCGCAGCTAGGAAGGTATAAGGAAAATTGTAATGGTGTACGTACAGCATATGATGATACGTGGCAGGGTATATAGAATATACACTATTACGTGATGATCATATGACTACCCGTGGTACAGTAGAACAGATACGTATACACGGGATATCATATGATGTCCACGTATACAGGTACTCCAAGTAATGCATAACGGCAATCATATGATATACGTGCAACTGTACTGTCCCCCCAAATTTACCTCCATTCATCCGAGGACCTAATACCCACTACCCACTACAAACAGTGAGAGTGCAATGCAGTACGTTCGTGTGACAAGATGGGGCAGTTTGCCGTCTTTTCTACAAAGAAGGGCGGACTTCTCCGAGTCTGAACGAGTCTGAACAGAGTCTGGACAGAGAAGGTGAGTAGTGCTGCGGGGGTTTATGTGTGTGTTGTAAGCTTGTTACCTTCGGAATGGCCTTCTCACGTCTGATTGGTTCCCTTCTGCGAATTGAATAACATCGAATAGACTCTGCTTCTCACTCTAGTATAAATGAAACAACCTTTGCTTTACCTGGAATAAGATGGATGGAGGGGGGAAAAGGCAGGTAATACCATACACTAAAGAGGAATAAATACCAAAGAAAACAAAAACATGCTGTCTCTGGGATTGATGAACAGAAGTGCTGGATGCACTAGAAGAGCGGTCCTTCTTATCCGTGGTGCAGCTCAGAGGAGGCTGTTGAGCAGTTCTGTGCGCAGACTAAACACGATGAAGTCGTCTATGAACGCTGAGGAAGAAGCGCTACTGAACAAGCAGCGTGCTCTGAGACCTATCTCCCCACACTTGACCATATACCAGCCACAGCTGACATGGTACATGTCCTCCGTGCACAGAATCTCACACCTGATCCTCGGCGGTACTTTCTACGTGCTCACTATCCTGTTCGGGCTTGGGTACTTCGTCTCCGGCATAAACACCGAGTCCGTCTCGCAGTGGTACCACAAGCACGTCTCGCCAATGACCGAGCAGATCGTCAAGGCAGGGTTCGCCTTCACTTTCGCCTTCCACTACTTCTCCACCATCAGACACTACATCTGGGACTTCGCAAAGGAACTGACCTTGAAAGGTGTCTACAGAACAGGCTACTCCGTGCTGGCTTTGACCGCCATCGCAGGTACATACATCTGGAACATGTAATACACCTGCACCTCCAAAACTATTTATTTATATACCATGTATATTCAACATGAAATCTCATGAACAATTTTTGCAAACGATAATGTGGTCCTCGTGCATATGCTAGTAAGACGTGCTTGTAAGACGTGCTTGCAAACTATGCCTGTACACAAGACTATGCTGCGCAACCTGTTGCTTATGCTGGTGGAACATTGAGATCGTTATGTACGCCATAACAAAAAAAAGGTAGCCCCTTATGTAAAAAGTTGACTAAGCGATGAGCAACGTTAGTCATACCCACAACTCCCCCCCCACACACATATAAGAAGACTAAAGACAAACGCTACAACAGACCTTGCATCACACTCCGACATAACAGCATAACCTACTAGTATTGCAGATATGATATTCAACAGCTTCACGATCACGGACTATGTGATCGTTCTGCTCGTTTACCTCGAGTCCATGGTGGCTTTCTTCCTGAAGCTGGTGCCTCAGCCCATAATATCGCTGCTGGAGTGGTTCATCGACTACTCGTTCAGCGAGGACAACACCTCGTTCGAGGAGCGTCTCCGCACCGCGGTTACCATCCATGACATGTGCCGCTTGTTCGGGATAGAGGTCGAGGACCACCTGGTGCGTACCGAGGACGACTACATCCTGACCCTGCACCGCATCCCGCCAAGAGAAGGTACCGCTAACGGCAAGACAGTCTACCTGCACCACGGCCTGCTGATGTGCTCCGATGTCTGGGTCTGCCACGTCGAGAGACACAAGAACTTGCCCTTTGTGCTTCACGACCTGGGCTTCGACGTCTGGATGGGCAACAACAGAGGTAACAAGTACTCCACAGCACATTTGTACAAACAGCCTAAGTCCAAGGAGTTCTGGGACTTCTCCATCGACGAGTTCGCATTCTTCGACATTCCAAACTCCATCCAGTTCGTCCTCGACAGATGCAAGATTGACCAGCTGATATGTATCGGGTTCTCTCAGGGCTCCGCCCAGATGTTTGCCGCGCTAAGTATCAGCGAGGACCTGAACAAGAAAGTGTCCCATTTCATCGCCATCGCCCCAGCCATGACTCCAAAGGGTCTGCACAACAGAATCGTGGACACTCTCGCCAAGTCCTCTCCGACTCTGATGTACTTGTTCTTCGGACGCAACATCATCTTGCCCTCGGCTGTGGTCTGGCAGAAGACTATACACCCTAAGCTTTTCAACTTCTTCATCGATTTCGGTAACAGAATCCTGTTCAACTGGAAAGCTCTGAACATCACTCAGAAGCAAAAGATGGCTGCTTACTCGAAACTTTACTCTACAACCAGCGTGAAGTCCATCGTGCATTGGTTCCAAATCCTTAGAGCACAGAAATTCCAAATGTTTGAAGAACAGGACGACATGTTTAACTCCTTGACTAGACCATACAAGATCCCAAGGTTCCCAACAAAGACTAACATCAAGACCCCTATCTTGCTAATATACGGCGGTGTCGACTCGTTGGTTGACATCAATGTCATGAGGAATAACCTGCCCTTAACAAATGTCTTTGACATAAAAGTGGACCTACATGAACATCTTGACCTGATCTGGGGCAAAGATACCGATACGCTCGTGATTGCCAAAGTATTGAGATTCATAGAGTTCTTCAGCGGCGAGAAACTACTACAGTCCACTACACTTTCTCTTGGCGAGCCAGAAAGACTCATGCCTGTTAAGACGCCAATCAGCCAACACACTAGCAGAAGAAACAGCAACAGTAGCGTTGGCACAGAAAATGCGACTCCTTCAACGTTTAACGTTCGTAAGACTACGACGCCCTCTAACTACAGGTACGAACAAACGGAAAGCCCAACCGCCCAATACGGTTTAGAGAAGTTGAACTCTCTGTACTCCAACGTTGGAAGGGAGCTAGAAGATATTGACGAGAAGGAGGCCTTCCTGGACTACAATACCGGCGACAAGATGGACGAAATCCAAAAGACGAACTCAATCAACCAACGCAGACTGAGCGAGTACCTGGACTCATCCACAGACTTGAAACAAATGGACAGTAATGCTACCACCACCGTTAACACTCCCAACTAATCAAAAGACAGTTCTGTCCGTTTCTTTTTCTAATTACGTTTACGTTTATTAGTTATTATCTGAACTTTTTAATTCTATTTCCAAGCACAGTCAGTAAATGATCTTCCACCTCCCCTTTATATATATTACATAACAATATACCAAATAAAAAAACCAATACTAATGCAAGGATATGATCCTGACATTGCCTATATGCACAACAATCGATAATATACTACCTGCTGATAGCTATACTTTTTTTTTCAAGATGCTCATCGATTTTTTTCTCACAGCGAGGAAAAAATGTTAGAATGCTAACACATAAAGAGGATTCACAACAAATACTACTTTTACCAGCTGTCATAGCCGGAATCAACGTGCTTGACACATCTCATAGGACAACAGTATTAGGTGAACATTGGTAGACGCGATTCATATTAATTTCCCCCACAACTTATCCTGGCAGTTTTGAATTACGGACATTGTCATAATTTTAGTGACAGCGAAGTTGAACTTCAGTTTGGAAAGATTTATTTAGACTTATTGCGAAAGAGCTTTGGATTATCGAAGTAGTGCATATTTGGTCAATATTATCTTGGAGCAATTTTCATTTTGCGAACCCTCACATACTCAAGAGCTCTCAGGTACCAAGATGTCATTTGCTGGGTATTCTGGTAATTCCAATTCGAACTCCCATTTCAAGAGGCGGAACACCACGCAGACCGATAGAGATGGTGCCAATACACATAATAAGAGGTCAAGGCCGAATAATTATAGTAAAAATGCTGATTTTGCGAAGAGTAACGATATGAATGATAGGAACAATAGCAAACCAGAGTTTACAGGCTCGAGGTACCAAGGTGGGAAAGCCAGTAGGTTTCCGAAGAAGGATTATGAAGAGAGTTCGAACAAGAACAGGAATAGAAATCAAAACACGAAGAGGTTCCAAAGCACAAAACCAAACAGAAAGCTGAATGTTAATGAGAGTCGATTTAGAGAAGACTACAACAATAAACATGGCAGAATCTCTACACGTTACAACAATTTCACAACAGGCAATACAAGCGATATACGGACTAATGGTAACAACACGCCTTTACGACAGGATGACAGAAATACTATAACCAGGCCATCTAACAATGCCAATAATAACCAGGATTCAGGCAGGAAAATATTTGAACTTCCCAAGGGACCAAAATCAACAATATCTAGATATAACACTGGAGAACCATACAAAGGTACAAAACCTCAATCTATACCAACTCCTACTCTACCTACTACTTTCCTATCGAGACCCATGAACGACTCCGTGTATGAACGATTATTACAAGTTGGTGAAGGTACATATGGTAAGGTCTACAAAGCTAGAAATACAGTTACGAAAGAACTTGTTGCACTCAAGAAGTTAAGATTACAAGGGGAAAGGGAAGGATTTCCAATCACTTCAATTAGAGAAATCAAGTTATTACAAAGTTTTAACCACGAGAACGTGTCAACAATAAAGGAAATTATGGTGGAAAGCCAGAAGATCATATACATGATCTTTGAGTATGCCGACAATGATCTTGGGGGGCTGTTACTAAATAAACAGATCAATATTAATGCGGCACAATCGAAACACATATTCAAACAAATTCTTCACGGTATCGAATACCTACACGATAACAACATACTACATCGTGACATAAAGGGCTCTAATATTCTTATAGACAATCAAGGCTCACTTAAGCTCACGGATTTCGGTTTAGCTAGAAAAATAGATTGTAACAGAGATGCCATCCGAGATTATACAAATAGGGTCATAACGATATGGTATAGGCCGCCCGAGTTGTTGCTAGGTACAACAAATTATGGACCTGAGGTGGATATGTGGGGTTGTGGGTGTATACTTGTCGAGTTGTTCAACAAGATGGCAATCTTTCAAGGCACAAACGAGCTGGAGCAACTTGAGGCTATTTTCAAAGTCATGGGCTCTCCAAGTATAGAACAATGGCCGAATATTTTTGATATGCCCTGGTTCTTCATGATTATGCCTCAACAAGCTACCAAATATCCAAACGTTTTTGAGGAAAAGTTTAGGGCAGTGCTAGAGACAGACAATTGCTTCAAGTTGGCACAGGGTCTACTACGTTATGATCAAGAAAAGAGGCTAACAGCCAGCGAAGCGCTACAAAGTGAATATTTCAAAGAAGATCCTCAACCGCAGCCTCTAATATTGAATGACGCTATAAGTTGCCACGAGTTTGAAGTAAAGCTGGCCAGAAAACAACAAAAAAAGAAAGAACAGAGCAAGTCTACCACCTCTTCTGCTTAAATGTGTCTTCTGCATTTTTTCAACCTGAATAGTATATGTTTGCGTTGCATCTTTTGCATACCTATATATTTCATTTTACAACTAGCACCAATACCGCAAACTATACCGTTTCTCCGCAGGCATAGCACAGATTCATGGATTTTCCCATTAGGTCGAAACATATTTTATTAATTGCATCACAGTTAATTATGTGTCATATATAAATAACGAATATAGAACTAGTTTTATATTAATAATGCAGCACGTCCTTCCCCCATCATCGGTCCATTTTGGCCACAAATAGTATCAAAAAGCATGGGAGAAACGCCAAACAAGAATTGAAATTGTAGAAACGTCACCACCCCCAGTTTCATTTTTCACCTCCACCAAGCATTTGGTCCTCAAAACACCGACTACTACCGATAAGCCAACTGCTGTTCACCTTCCCCAATTGCCCGACCAGGTTCTCATTGCATTGTTTAGACATGGTATCGAGATGTCTCGTTGTCTCCTTCAAGTTCTGGTTCAGCTCTTCCAATTGCTGAGCTAAATGCGCATACTGTCTCTGTTTAGTATTGTTCATACCGAATTCTTACTTAACTTCACGGGTTTGTAGCACTGTTTAGCATCCCAGTTGATATGCTTCTTGATCTATCAAAGACAAAGATCATCGCAAAAAGTCTTTAAAAAGTGCAAAAATTGAAAACATTGCTTTAAATTGTAGTAGTGCTGGCAAAATAGGTCTAATACAATGGAATTATAATGTGTTATATATATACATGAATGCATTTGATTTGTAATTAGCTTAGATACAGATATTTGAATTATTAGCTTTTGTAGCGGTTCTCGAGCTCGGTTTTTGACCTGAATTTGGACAATGAGGTCGCACCCTAAGGTTTTACTAAAAGAATTGAGGGTTGCGCCTAGCTGAAATCTTAGTCCACTTTGGCACCTTGTGTATACCTTTCCTGTAGCCTCTGCTCTTCTTGTCAAACACTGTGTATTTGTCCTTTGCTGACATCTGGTACTCCTTAGGGAAGAACGACGCTTTGTTCAGCAGACGCATAATGGCACTTCTGGGCTTGTACTTGCGTTCTTCCAGTGCTTGTTCAAACTGCAACCCTTTCTCCTGACAGCGCTGTACGTGCAATCCAAGTGTTAGGTTCTTCACTACATCATCAACAGCCTTTAGCCTCTGTCTTTGACGGAACTTCTGGGGACCGGACATCCTCCATGGAACTTTCCACAACAACCCGCCTTGCAGGAACTGAGTACCTCTGAATGGACCAAACATCTTAATTACGGTTGCTTGGAGGGTTCTTGTAATGCCTAGACTACTATCCAACAGTAACTTCTTTAATAAATTCTCCAGGAAATCCTCCTTCCAAGTGTCTCAAGAGTGACTAAGAACGAGGAACCGGCAGAGGACAAAGCACTGGAGGAGACAATTAAAAGTGCTTGAGTACAGCTTATATTGAAACCAACTCAGCTTGAAACGTTGCTATTTGAATCAATTAGAATAGTACTGAGAGAATAGTTGCAACAATGTCTGAGCAAGCAGCTAGCGAAAGCGGGCGTAGAGTGCCCTTGTGGGTTTTGAATGCTAGGGAGGAGAAGGAGGCCAGGACGAACTTGAAGAACATGGCTTACAAGAACTGTGATGAGTATGTGAAGGCTATGGCTGATTGTGCAAAGCAGAATGGTCTCAAATGTTTTCCGGCTTGTGATCAACAGAGAGCAGACATGAGGCAGTGCCTGCTGTTCTACCAGACAGATCATTACTTGGATGTTGAGAGGGACAAGATTGTTCAGAAGAGAATCGCCAGGCTGGAAGAGATGGTAAATAAGCAGAAATCGTGATATGCTGGCTATCGACACTAACATATATTCAGGTTCCTCTCTTTTTAAAAGGTACAACGTTTGTTATGAAATGCAATACAATAACTTTCACTGTAAATAAATTTAATGACCATTACCCCCATACAATAGACTTTTCTTCTCCAGTACATTCCAATAAATATTTAAATCAAATACCAGATTTCAGAACGTATTATGCAATATTTTTCACTATACTAATCTATGTATATCGATGTTATATAAACTATGAATAAAATCTTAAAAATGATAATTTCTCATAGGAATTAAGAAAGTGTCAAATCCTTTTCTGGCGCCAAATTGATACAGTTCCATTAAAACAGATCAAGTAAATCTTGCGTCGTCGTGCTCTTTTTCTCATTAATGTTTAGATTCTCAACTTTCTGTGAAACGCTACCCACAGTAGCATTTGTAGAACTAAAACCAAACAAGTCATCGAGCTCAGAAAGTGCCGACGGTTGCGGTGTACTGTTGTTATTGTTACTTGTAGACATCATATCATCATCTTCGTCACCGAAATCCAACAAAACATCATCGTTAGCTTTATTTTCTAATTCATTCTTAGCTATGTCTTGCAACTCTTCTAGCTGTTTGTTGTTAACAATATTTTGCACGTACTTCACTCTTTTGTTGCCCGAGTCTAGTTTGAAATTTATGGAGCTGATATTGCCCAGCTGTCTTAGCAACTTTTCTAATAGCTCAGGAGAGAATTGGTCTATAGTAGAATTTATCTGAGGTACTTGACTGGAGCACAAAGAATTTATTAGTTCATCAACATTTGGTAGAGAAAGGGTTCTCCAGTACACCATGGCCATATCTCTAACATCCAATTCCTTTGTTTCTTTAGTAGATGTATCTAAAACAGATTGAAGTAAGTCACCCGGCAACATATTATGTAATCTGACCGTTGTAATTAATATTGACATTTGTGTGGACGTGTTCTCATTGACAAAATTATCTACAAAACCCTTCATTTTACTTTCCAGTGATGAGAACAGCCTAGGATACTGACCCATGATCCAAATATATTTACATTTAGCTGCATCTGTTGTCAGTTCTATTTCAGGAGACTCCCAACTATTAAGCACTGAGCAAAGTTGCTTTGCGAGCTCGGCATTGTTATTCGTGTGTCTTAACAGATCAATTGCTGCAGAACAGCAATCATCCTTGGACTTTTCCCGTACTTCTAGTAGTTCCACTAGAATATCCATTACTTTCTGAATAAACGGCAAATCTGAATACTTGATTGCTAATTGAGACAAAGCTAGGATAACTCTGCTAACGAATTCTGGTTCAAAATCCATAGCATACTCCTTCAGTTCGGCCAATAGTAGATTACATTGTTTCAAGTTAGATGGATCAACCAGTCTAACTAGAATATCAATCTTCTCAACTTTAACATATAATGGGTCATTGAACTTAATATAGAATATTCTCAATTCCTTGGTCAATAGTTCTGGGTATTTTTCCAATACAATCCTAATATTCTTCAATGCTACATATTGCATCTCTGGAGGAGTAGACATTAGAGAAACAAGTGCAGAGGAGAGTTTCTTCATTATTGATGCCCTCTTGCTACTGTTATCGGCAATGATTAGTGGCAGGTTCTGAATGATAACTTTAATTGTGGCCAGCACAACAGCTGGATTTACGTGTTGTAAATGTGCAGTAACTCTATCAATAATATCCTGTGCTTCAACACCATCTCTTGCGCTGTACTCTGCCAATGCTGTCAGTATTGTGATTCTGGCCCACTCAGTACATTCATTTAGTGCTAACAAAAACTGAGAGACATGGCTTTGAATTAGTTGAGGTAATTTCACGGCCGTTGGGTCCATATTGTTTATTTCCACTAGTGCGGCGGTGGCATTGGCCACCACCATTGGGTTGGAATCATCTAGGGCACTCTGAAGATCTTCTAACACGCCCAGTTCGACACATAGTTGTTTGTTCAATTGGAACAGCTTGGCAACACAGATGACTGCAGTCTTTCTAACGTACGGGTTATCATCCTGCAACGTCTTCCTCAGTGGTGTCTCGATATACTCTAGGATTTTTTCCACTCTAATCAGGGACATGGTCCTGATCGCCATACAACGGATCAATGGGTTAGGGTCTTGGGCATCCTGGATAAACGTATTGACAGCCAGGATACAAAGCTCTGGGTGCGTCTCTGCGTAGTTCATCACGTATAAGTACACCAGCTTCTTTTGTTCCACATCATTGGTAGCAATGTTCTTTAGCACATCCGGGAACAACGAGGAGACATCCTTACCCAGAGTCATCTGCTGTATGGTCTTCTTGATAGCATCCTTTCTGGTCTGCGAGTATGGTGACACCAGTCCGGCCCTCAATTCAGCCAGTTCACCTTTGCTGGATATTTTAGGTGCAACTCGTACCGAGTCCTTCAGGAACTTTTTAATCCTCTTGTCCAATGGTGGCATGATATGTGCAAGCGACTATTTCCAACGTGATTATTGTGTGGAGTTCAATTGCCTTGTGTATTATTCCAAGTGAACAAAGCCCTTTTTGATTTCTATTTAAAATGGTATTGCTGGCAATTTGAGGGCTATGAATTGTTCTAAAAACCTGAGATTACGATCACACAAGAAACCGTGGTAGAAGATACCACCAACAATGCAATAATAGCAAAAACTAGACTCGATGTGGATGTGAACAAGACTACATAAACTTTACCTTACGCTTAATCTACTAAAGACACCATCCTGCATTCCAGCTAACTCGAACCTATCAGAAGAATAAAAGACAACGCCACGGAATTGCAACTAGCATCTACAGATACAGAACAATTAATTCCCAAGTAGTTTGGAACAACAATGGCTATAACCTCTATAGCAACTTAATATTTGAATGGCACTTATGCCAATAGTGTTCAAAGAGTGCCTGGCAGCTATACACAGAGAGCCCAACAGCGAAAGAAACCGACAGCACTGCGAACGTCAACTAGGCACATGATGACATACCGTATAGTGAGATAACTTGTGACTTTTGTATTGAGTTCCAGAATATACGCAGAGAAATGGCCATCTCCAAGCGTATAGCATGGAACGTTTGGTGAAGATGCTCTCAAAGCCCAATTTTCATGAAAAATTTTCAAGTTTGACCCAAATTCTGTTTTGCAAAGCTTTGAAGCATTGCGGAATGAAAAAAAAAAATTCGATGAGGTGGTTGAGTTGTCTGTGCAGATGTTTTACTGGGTTAATTCAGTTTTCTTGCATTTGCCAATTGGAAATTATTTTTTTCTTTGGTGTAAAAATTTTTTCTCTCTACTTTTTGCAACTTTTTTTTAATATATAAGAGCTTAGAATAATTCTTTTTTTATTTCTTTGTATTTCTCTTACTAGTTCATATTTCTTCTTTATATATTTGAAAGTCAGACATCCAGGTATAATATAATAGAAATGGCATCTAACGAAGTTCTAGTTTTGAGAGGTACCCTAGAAGGTCACAACGGTTGGGTTACATCCTTGGCCACTTCTGCTGGTCAACCAAACTTGTTGTTGTCCGCTTCCCGTGACAAGACTTTGATCTCTTGGAAGTTGACTGGTGACGACCAAAAGTTCGGTGTCCCAGTTAAGTCCTTCAAGGGTCACTCCCACATTGTCCAAGACTGTACCTTGACCGAAAACGGTGCTTACGCTCTTTCCGGTTCTTGGGATAAGACTTTGAGACTATGGGATGTTGCCACCGGTGAAACTTTCCAAACTTTCGTCGGCCACAAGGGTGATGTCATGTCCGTTGCCATCGACAAGAAGGCTTCCATGATCATCTCTGGTTCCCGTGACAAGTCCATCAAGGTCTGGTCTATCAAGGGTGACTGTTTGGCCACTTTGATCGGTCACAACGACTGGGTCTCCCAAGTTAGAATCGCCAACTCCTCTGACGACGATGACAAGGTTACCGTTATCTCTGCCGGTAACGACAAGATGGTTAAGGTATGTTAAATTTTATTTTCTTCACTAAACTAACCGATATTGAATTTTTTCCTTTGATTACACTACGGCTCCTATTATTGGAAATTTGTGCGACATTTGGGTTATCAAACTGATTACCGATCATCTAACTGACACATACATGGGTATCAAATGCTGAAACAATTAACACTATTCAAATGATGTATTACAAATATTTGCTACTTCGGACGTTGCCTTCCACGGCTTCGAATGAGACATACTAATTATCACCAAGATCTCTGATGAATTAATAAAAAATTGTTTCTAGCCTTTGAAATCCTGATATGCCAGGGAAATGAATACTATGGTATTTCGATACACTTTGACAACATTATGGAACACAATCCAAAGTAATGGTGAATGTAATTAGGCAATATCGGATGGTACATGATAAATTTATGAACCATTTTTACTAACAATTTATGATACAAATTCTCTTTGTTTAACAACTACATTTCAAGTAGAGTCATATGACTTTTTTTGAAAACGTATGTTATTTGCAATATTGAATATGTAACAATTGCAACAGTCCTGGAACTTGAACCAATTCAAGATTGAAGCTGACTTCGTCGGTCACAACTCTAACGTCAACACTGTCACTGCTTCCCCAGATGGTTCTTTGATTGCCTCTGCCGGTAAGGACGGTGAAATTATGTTGTGGAACTCTGCTGCCAAGGTCCCAATGTACACCTTGTCTGCTGGTGACGAAGTTTACGCTTTGTCCTTCTCTCCAAACAGATACTGGTTGTGTGCTGCCACTGCCTCTGGTATCAAGATCTTCTCCTTGGACCCACAATGTCTATTGGATGACTTGAAGCCAGAATTCGCTGGTTACACTCAATCCGCTGAACCACATGCTGTTTCCTTGGCTTGGTCTTCTGACGGTCAAACTTTGTTCGCTGGTTACACTGACAACGTCATCAGAGTTTGGCAAGTCATGACCTCTAACTAAGTTTGAATAGAAGATAAGAGTTATTTAATCTCATCTTTTTATTTAGATATTTAGTTACTGGTCAATCACCATAAGAATTTTTACTTCTTAAACATGTTTAGCATCTATAAAATGGGCCCATTAATGGCTCCTTTTGATAGATTAGTTTTTCGGACTACATAATGTATAATAATGAAATAATATTAATCGGATACGTACAAACTTTTTTGTGATTATTGTTTCACGAATTAATCATTGATAAACTATATTTGTATTATCAAAATCTTTTAGAATATATATGGGTAGTAATCAATATATACAGTCGGAAATTCAAAAAGAGGTCATACTGGGAGAAGATAGCTTTCTATAAATCTTCAGAGTCACCAATATATGTCATAGCCTCAGCGCCACCTTTGGCTAAATCAGGCTTTTCAAGTACATCTGCAATACAACTCCAAGGGTTTTTCAGTCCACCCCATTTTAATACCCTTTCTTTGAATTTCTCACCTCCAGTTCTGTTGAATGGATCGTCTTTAAAAAGACTGTCCCAAACTTTTGAGGCTATGGCTCTATCAAATAAATAACTATAGTAAGTCGCACCATATCCAAACAAGTGACCAAAGCGACCACACCAGTTGCTCTCATCATCAGCAAGAACTTGTAGTCTCGTTTCTAGTTTCTGATAAATCTTTGCACTATCAATGCGTTCAATATCTGAAAGAGAAAAAGAACCGTGCAATTTTTGATCAAGCATAGCCATCTTGGCTTGTGAATATGTTTCACAGTGTTGCAAAAATTGAGTTTTATCAAGATAGTCGTTCAATAATGCCTCCGGAGCAGGTTCTGATGTTTCGTAATGACTTCCAATGGTTCTTAGAACTCTGATATCACGAGCAAAGTGCTCCATCAATATGCTAGGCAATTCAACAAAATCTGTAGCGCAACGTGTCCCACTAATATTTTGCAACCTTGTTCTACCAAGCATTGAATGCATAGCATGCCCCATTTCATGAAATAGTGTCTCAATTTCATTCATATGTAGAAAACATGTTCTATTACCATTTGGCAAAGCGACTGTACTAAAGTTGCATACTAATGAAATCACAGGTAGCTGAAATACAGTACCATCGGAATTTTGCCCTGTCTGTATGGTCGTAAAGTCATTTTCATCCGGGTACACTTGTCTTGAACAGCATACCGTGAAATGAGCAGGATTTGATATCTTTCCAACGCGTTCAAACAGATCACAATAAATAACACCAACCAATCCCTCTTCCTCGCTTATGACATCGAGTCTACGAACATCTGGTGACCATGTTTCCCCGTTTTCAGTTCTTGATGGTTGTAAGGTGATACCATATATCCTCTTAAACAATTCAGAGAGACCGTTGATTACATTCCCTAATGAGAAATAATAGCGCAGTTGTTCATCACGTATCATAGCCATCTCATTATCGGAATCATACTTGGATGAAAAATAATTTTTGTCCCATGGTTTAACAATTGACAAGATTTCATTATCTGACATATGCCTTGAATCAGGTGCATTCAACTTATCTCTTGCAATAAACTCCAGCTCTCTTGCAGCCAAAGGCTTAGTGACATTCATTAAAGTTTTGATAAAACCCTTTACATTTTCTGGTGAACCAGCCATTTTATTGTCCAACTGGTAATCCGAATAGCTCTGCTTCCCCAATAAATTCGATAATATTACTCTTAATCTCACTAATTGGTTCAAACGTTGAATTTGAGCTTTAGGGCAATTATGTAAGGCTGCCCAAACTTCTTTTCTGATGTCTTCATCAGGACAAGATTTTAAAATCTGTAATGGTATTTGACCATATGTTGGGATCTTATAGTATTTTCCCGTTAAATCTCTATTCAATCTTGCAGTCAGTAGAGGACTAATACCACTCTTGTCCATTTCATCTCTTTTAACTTTAATAAACTCTTTAGCCACATAATCGGTGTTATTTATAAACTCTTGCCCAATAACACTGATCTGTTGAGAAAGCTCGATAAATTGCTCTCTAATACCAGCTTTCATATATATACCAGACTTTTCGAAATCATCTAGAAGAATTTCACCAACTTTCCTTTCTTCCTCAGATAAAACTTTCAATATCTCGGGGTCTTCAAGGACTTCCTTCAATTTATTACAAAGGACAACATCTGTATTCAGAACATTCATAAATTCAAACATCTCCTCGTGACACATCTGAGCTGCTTCCACATAGCTTTGATCAGGATGGGCAGATCTTAAGAACTCACACAAATCAATAACACGGCACAATGTATCACTTAATTGATCCAAATTCATAATATAATGTACTTTCTCTTCCTTACTGACGCTATTTCTTAGAATCTCAGCAAGTTTGTGGGCTTTATGCAAAGAATCGTGACTGAACTGTCTCAAACCATCAGTAGAAGTCAGATACGGATTCTTGAATAAACCTGTTTCTTTTGTATATTGAGTAGTATTTTCGCTTAGGGATTGCCAATATTTTGAGTCATCGAATATTCGTTGGAGCTCTGTAGTATTTCTCCCAGATGAACCGGACAACCATCTCAGCCCTGTATAGTTTAATATACTGAGGATTCTCGGTAGCCTCGAGATTTCTTTGTTTAACAGTATCTTTTGGATTAACATCTTTCGTTAACTCTGTGCTGAAATCGGTATTTGTAAGTCAAATGGTGTACCTAACGTTACAGCTTGCTGAAACAAGCAAAATAAAACGAAAATATTCAAAGTATGTTAAAATCAGCTGAAAATCGACTATCTGTGTTCTTTACTATCCTACTAAAAGACCATGTTTCATTGATTTTAGCTTATAAATTGTATATGCATACATTTTTTTCACTTTCGAAACTTTCAATCGGCTCTTAGAAAAGGGCCGGATCAGGCAGTCTCTTTTAGTAATAGAACATGTGTAATTATAAGGCAAGACCAGGCGTTGTGCGATTATTATATATTTTACTGACATTTGGTTTGTATAGATATCAGGTATAATAAATTAATTTTCTTGAGCTTGCTAAATAGAATGTGTATAATACATACAATAATTATAATTGGTTGAAAATAACGAATGTGATCAAATAAAGTAATGGCATGAGCAAGATGGCCATTCTATAAAATATACATATCCCTAACCGATTGAATATTAGTAATAGTGACAATAATGATAATAATGAAAATTTGATACTGAAGTAAATGGAATCTCTCTTTCATCCAACTTTCTCTTGCTTTATCATCTTTCTGACTTTTCTCAGTTCCTTTTCTGCCTCCTTTAACAATGAATCAAATGAAGTCTCTTTTGCAAACTTAGCTGATTCTTTCAGAAGTTTCCTAGCTTTCTTTAAATTTCCTTCATGTATATTCCATACCCCAATACCGTATACGGCCAATGCTGCTGCCTTCATCGATAGTGGATCTAACATTTCTTCAAAATTATCAGTAATTTCAGCACTGTTCAGAACACCTTGGAAGCATTGTAAAGAAAGCTTCACGTATCTGTCATGATTGCTATGAAGTAAATTCAAATAATAATTTTCTTCATTATCCTTCGATGTATCAGTAGCTACTTCATTCTCTAATGAACTTTTCTCTTTCTCTAGTTTATACAGTACACCTTCAATCTTCTCAGCTTGCAAATACAGGATAGAACCTAAATTGGCCTGCGAAAACAAGATCTGGGATTTTTTGACATTTGCCAACGACATTAACTGCACTGTCATCAATTGATTTCTCAGCGCTGCAGGTACATCGTTGGATTGTAGACAATACTGTGTGAATAAATCAAGAGCAGTAAACAATTCATCTTTGAACAACCCCACAACATCATCTAACATCTCTCCGCTAAGCTTCTTACCGATGGCAGTTTGTGAACCGTCAGCCAAGTCTATAAATTCAAAGGGTCTATGTTCAGATGTGGGTTTCACAACCGTGTCCAGCACAGCCTGTTGTTCTTGTAGAAATTCGCTTATCTCAGGATATCGAGTATATATGACATTTTGCAAGACACGTAAGTGATGAAGCAACATCGTCTTACCTAAGTACTTGTCATCCCTATGTTGTAAGTATTTTATCAGGACGCTGAGGTCCCTCTTAATATATCGCCCTACTTTGTCAAGGTCGGAAACACTAGTTGTGAGCAGGTAGTCTAGGTACTTCTGCATTATGTGATCGTATATCTCACAAGCATTCTCCAAATCATCCAACCGTTCGTGCATTTCGGCGATCTTGATCTCTATCCCAGTATATTCGTCAGACAAGGGGTCTACGCCCAGCTTGTCACACTCCTTCAGAGCATCGCGATAGTATTGCAAACCACGGTGGTAGTTCTTACCAAACTTTTCAGTCTCTTGCCACAGACCTTTTCTCAGTATCGTGGCCACGCTGCTCGGGAAAGTGTGATGAGGCCAGTAAAACCACCACAACCCGACGCCAATCACAGCAGCACCCACCACTCGCATAGCTAGCCGACTGTACCTCCCGCTCTTATCACTCTGTGGTGCCTCATCGATGCCATTCTCAACCGAGTACGCACGGTTAGCACTCGCACTGATCTGCCTCCAGCGACTCGATTGCCCGAAACTACGCACACCGAAACGGCTCACAAGAATTGCTCTCCGTAGCATCCCTGATAGATCGTTTGCTTTGGAGTTTTGATATATAGACCAAAACGTTACTAATAGCACATACACCCTTATATATAAAGCTAACAAATTGACACTTTTTGATGTAACATTCCCCCACTTCTTTCCCCTTCGTCACACCCAAGAGGAATGAACTCCAAAAAAAAAAGATTAATTAGAACCAAGAAGTGGAGCAAAGAGTCATACACATATGTACCTTGGAACATGTTGGAGAATAGCCTTTTTTTTTTGAGACCGCACAACAATCGAACCAATTGGTAACCCTTCCTCCAACCTGCCCCTGCCCATTGTATTGTTATACAACAGATTCCCAATACTGGGCCTGTAAGATACATCCTATCTCATCGCATCGCACATCAACTACAAGATAAGGAGGTTACAGCCAAGACCAAGAAAAAGCAATAAAAAGGAAAAGGTGGGAATAATGCATTGTGCGGCTACTTCTGTAGGATTTACGCCAATTACTTCAATTTCTGTAACTCACTTCCAATTAATTATTTTTTTGGAAGGATTCTCAAAATGACGTCATAATCAAAATAATAAGACACAATAACTATCACTCTAAACTGTGTGTGTGTGGGTAGTTGCACACGTAACCGTCATGTGACTCTTCTATAATTTCCTTGAATTTCTCAAATTTCACTTCTCAATCTCATCGCTCCCTCTTCCAGTAACTACTGAATGGAAGGCAGTATAGCATCGAGGTGTGTGTGTGTATGTGTATGTATCCGTTTGTGCGTTATCTTACAGATGGTGGCTATTACAAGCCATGGCCTTATAGGTTGTATTAAATATGCGTTAATATACCAAGTAGAAACTGTACTAAGTTAGACACTAAAAGCACAATAAGATGGTTTCCACACCTGAACTGAAGAAGTACGTTGATAAAAAGATCCTCTTACAACTGAATGGGTCCCGCCAGGTTGCTGGTGTTCTGCGAGGATACGATCTGTTTTTGAACGTTGTGCTGGATGACGCTATAGAGTTGCTGAAAGACGGTGAGAAACAAAAACTGGGCTCCCAGACAGTGGTACGAGGTAGCTCGATTCTATCATTGGAAGCACTAGATACTATTGTATGACAAAAGCAAAAGACCTTTATATGTATGTAAAAATAAAATAATGACCTACTCATCTTTTATCTCTTTATTTATGCGAATCAATAAATATTTAAATACATCAGACTATTAGCTCTATAATCTGCATTGCATCTCTACACCTGCTCTCTTATAACCACACTTCTCATAGAAAGCCACATTCTTCTCGTCACAGTCGAGGATAACTTTGTAACAGCCAGCGTCAAAGCCAATCTCAGTCAATCTCTTGATCAGATGCTTACCCAGGCGTTTCCCTTGGTGGTGCTTCGAGACAGCGATGTCTTCTATATGCCCACACATACCGGTGCCATGTATGATCTTTCTCTCAATTATTATATTACCACACGCAGCAACCGATTTGGTCTCAGTGTCGTAGATTACCGTGGGGTTATACATCCTGTACTGTTTTTTGCCTTCGTCCTCGGGAAACAACAAACTGCTGTCCCAGTACTGGAGCAACTTGTCAAACTGCTCCTTAGATACTTCACCCACTGCAGTAAGCACTTGCAACGCGCCAACTACACCTTCGTAGTCCTCAGAAGTCATACGCCTGATAACATAACGTGGATCCAACGCCATCTTCACACCATTCAACTTGCTTGGTGGACCTCATCTGTTGCACTAGTATTGTCCAATGGTCTCTGGCTACTCACTTTAAAGCTCTAATTGGCCATTGTTACACCCAAACCGGCCTGCCCCCTGCAGCATTCTCTACGCAGAAATTATGGGTCATTCATTGCCAAAAAAAAATTTAAATTAAACGTCGAAATGCTCAATCATAGCAACGGTCGGGCTCATCGACAACTAAACTAGTTGAATAACCATTGATATAGTGTATTAACAGGCTCTATCTAAGACTCAACATTTATCAGAATTTAACCAGTCCAGTGTCAGAATAAGTATAGTGGCTAAACTGGTGCAAGATCAAATCAAAAAAAGCTTTTATAATTTTGTTTTGAGTAATAGCAGTACTATAATCTACTTGGTCTGAGGGAAGAACAATGTCGACCAAGGAGTTTAAGGAGGAGATCCATACTTCTACCTCTGAGTTTACCAAATATGACTCTCAAAAGCCGTATTATAGTTCCGGCGAGTCTCCGGAACCAGTCGTTACCAAGAGAAATATATTCCAAAGATGTGTCGATTCTTTCAAACCACCAGTGGATGGTTCCTTCGATACTAGTAACTTAAAGAGAACACTGAAGTCTAGGCACCTGATTATGATCGCCATCGGTGGTAGTATAGGTACTGGTTTGTTCATTGGTAGTGGTCAAGCGTTGGCCACAGGTGGCCCACTAGCAGTTATCATCGGTTGGACTATTGCGGGATCTCAGATTGTCGGTACCATACATGGTCTTGGTGAAATAACTGTGCGATTCCCTGTTGTTGGTGCATTTGCAGACTACAGTACCAGATTCCTTGATCCAAGTATCAGTTTTGTGGTTTCTACGATTTATGTGATACAATGGTTCTTTGTCTTACCCTTGGAAATTATTGCCTCAGCTATTACCATACAATATTGGAACTCTTCTATTGATCCCGTGGTCTGGGTCGCAATTTTTTATGGTGTCATTGTTAGTATCAATCTTTTCGGTGCCAGAGGGTTTGGTGAAGCCGAATTCGTCTTCTCTACCATTAAGGCTATCACAATCTGTGGATTCATTATTCTATGTATTGTGCTAATTTGTGGTGGTGGCCCAGACCATGAATTCATTGGTGCCAAGTACTGGCATGATCCAGGTGCTTTGGCACATGGATTCCCTGGTGTCTTGTCTGTGCTTGTTGTTGCATCTTACTCCCTAGGTGGTACGGAGATGACTTGCCTAGCTTCGGGTGAGACTGATCCAAAGGAATTGCCAAGTGCCATCAAACAAGTGTTCTGGCGTATATTATTTTTCTTTCTAGCTTCATTAACCCTAGTCGGATTTTTAGTCCCATACACAAATGAAAATCTTTTAGGTGGTTCTTCCGTTAATAACTCTCCATTTGTTATCGCTATCAAGCTACATCACATCAAAGCTCTACCATCGATAGTTAATGCTGTTATTTTGATCAGCATCCTAAGTGTCGGTAACTCATGTATTTTTGCTTCTAGTAGAACTCTTTGTTCCATGGCACACCAAGGATTGATTCCTAGATTTTTTGGTTACATTGACAGAGCCGGGAGACCTCTAGCTGGTATTGTTACCAACTCTCTATTCGGTCTACTGGCATTTTTGGTCAAGTCAAGCTCTGTCAGTGAGGTGTTTGACTGGTTAATGGCAATTGCCGGTCTAGCGACTTGTATTGTCTGGCTAAGTATTAATCTATCACACATCAGGTTCAGACTGGCAATGAAAGCACAAAATAAAACTCTTGATGAACTTGAGTTTGTCAGCGCCGTTGGTATTTGGGGTTCAGCTTACTCCGCACTTATCAATGTCCTGATTTTAATCGCACAATTTTACATTTCCTTGTGGCCAATTGGAGGGTGGACTGATAGTAGTCAAAGAGCAAAGAAATTTTTTCAAAGTTATTTATGTGCTTTGATTATGCTTCTAATCTTCTGTATTCACAAAGTATATTACAGAGTAAGCTTTGGTAAATGGTGGGACGTAAAACCATTAAAAGATATCGATTTAGAAACTGGCCGTAAGAATGTTGATATCGACGTTATAAAAGCTGAGATCGCTGAAAGAAAGATGTACTTGAAGAAGAAACCATGGATTGTTAGATGGTACCATTTCTGGTGCTGAGTTATTGTACAATCACCTGTTTTTCCTTTAAACAAAGCTACTTATTTTGCATTACCTCTTTAGTACTAATATTAATTAAAAGTGAATTCTTTACACATTTGGCATAAATGAACGAATTAATGATTCCGAGTATGATAGTAATGAAATTTAAAATGTTCTAATTTTAGAACAATGAACACTAATATATCACGTCGTAATAGTTGCATTGACTAATATCTAAAAAACATATCAAGCATTTGACATAAATTAACACTCATTTTCAATCAGAACTCATAACGCAATTTTTTTTTATATTTGACCTGTTTCTATTTTTATATGCTAGCTAGTTTAAATATTTTAATAAAATTATACGCTTTATTTCATATTTAAGTATTTTTATATTACTATAGAGGTCTCTCACAGATTATGTATATTCCTGCATTGCAAATGACTTTGAAATCCAAGTTGCTACTCTAAACTAAAGTGTCGCTAAAAAGCATCAAATCAAGAGGCCGATCAAAGAAAATAAAACTGAAAATACGCAGTAGTTGATGACTAGCAATCACATAAGCAAAAGGATGCTTGATAAGCTGCATAAAGATGGTTAATGTGTATGGAACAAATAATTAGATGGAAGGCATATCAATAGAAACTTCACTTCTGGATATTAAGGATGGCATTGACAAAATAATTGCATCTGGTGAACCTTGCGATGTTAATGAGGTGATAGATAAAATTGATCTCTTTCAACAGGATCCTGAAGTGCTCGATAGAGAGTTAAATGGACTGATTAAGAAGCTCACAACTGGGTTCTTTCAATTGGAATGTGATGATAAGAAAATTCATATTGCAAGCGTATTCTATACTTTGTCAAAGGTATGCAATGTGAAGAAAACGTACATTCATCTTGATGCTAACGTTTATTTGCTTAAGCATATTGAGAATGCGGTGCGTACATATGATAGTATGGAATTGTCCACCCCAGTAAGCTCCAAAATACTTAAATGGCATTATCTCTATCTTGCCTTTTGTTGGCTCTGTGTAATTGTTAAGGCGCCATTAAAATTGTCCGATGATTCTCATCTTCTACAATTTATTGATGACAGTATTACAAAACATGAAAAGGTAACGGTATTGCAACCTTTATTTGCAGAGATTAAAGCAGAACTGTTGGTCAAGAATCGGATACTTCTACATAAATTTTGTGAACTACTGCATGAGACGACAAATGATGAAAATGTTATTGATTACTTTGAGATGCTTTTAATTTATAGGATCTTAAAAGCCATTGTGAAAAGTCCTAAGCAATTTAGTATCTATCGTGATGATGTAGGACTCATAGAACTGCTTTCTTGGATATGTTTGTATCAATCTGATCGCTTATTATCATTGGAGAGGGGAGCAATCTTGATGACAAAAATATTCCCCAAACTATTACCATTCTTTATATACCATCACAATATCGAAATGATTGAAGATATAATAAGTTGGTATCTCAATAACATGAACTCAAAATTTTCCGAATTTAGGTTTGCAATTGCCAATTCCTACAAAAAAGTGGTAGAACAGCTAACAAATACATATGAAGATAAGGATATACTTCCTCCACTTATATTAGAAAGATTAACAGATACTTCTAATATACTGAACAACAGTTCCTGGGATACAGTAGACTCTGATAGACTCCATACTTTGCTTTTGATCTCGGCGTTCAGTATTGATATGATTTATAAAAGACTCCCTAACCAAATAGAGGAAATAATTGTTAAATTAATTCCTCTTGCCTCTAGATTTCAACAACGTAGCATATCTGTTATTAGAGGTAACCAAGTAAGAGATGCGGCTAATTTTATATGTTGGTCATTGGCAAGATGTTCATTAGAGAATAAAAATACAATTGAGAACATCATTTTCTTTCTACTAACAAGATCTATTATGGATAGTGATTATTTGATTAGAAAATCTGCCAATGCTGCCTTACAAGAGGTCTTGGGTAGGCATGGTTACAAAATTTTCGATAATAACACGATCTTGGAGTTCATACAACTTCCAAGTTTTAACCTTGAGAAACATTTATTTAGTAATTTAGAAAGCATATTTGAGATTACCATTCTAAACTATCCTTCCTTTTTGTCCAGGCTTTTATTTTGGCTAGTTGATTTTGGTATTTTGGACAATGTCGACTGCGAAACAACATTGTTATGTATTTATGGACTGAGCCATCTCGCATATAAATCTGCAGAAAAAATATTAAAAGACTTTGGTATTACCACAAAACTCAAACAATTACTCAGCATTGCCTCTACTTTAAGCACGGAAAAACAGACCAGACTGATAAATCTATGTCTCCATTTACCTTCAGCCATTAATTTGATTGAAGTACTACCGATTTTAGGTAGTATATCAGAAAAAGTATTATCTTCACAACATAAGTCGTTATCGCAGGAGGATATTTTTCTTCACCTTACAATCCTAAAATTTTGGTCTGTTGCGATTAATGAGAGCAAACCAGTCTTGCTTACACACCAAGATATCCAGTTATTTTTTAGCATCGTTAGAGGCGCGCAAGCTACAATTTCGAATTTCTCTAAGTTCCAAGAGTATTCCAACATTATTGTTAGTCAAATTTCAAATCTGGGATCAAGCATATTCTGTACTGATGATATATCACGATTATTTTGGACAGAATATAAGAAATTTATTCGTTTTGATAATATTTTAGCTTGTGGGTCTTTACCATATGTACATGGAGAGATGTTTATTAACATTTTATCTGAAGTTTTACCTTTGTTGTCCTCTCAAGCAAAAGCTTGTATCATAAAATCTATAGATGATAATACTCAGCTGCTCAAACCCTTCATACAAACCAAGGACTTCATGTACATCATGTCAGATTTTTTAGATGACTATACTGTCACCGATCAAGGTGACATTGGTCGTCATGTTAGAATGCAAGCTGTTCAATTCTATATGAACAATATTACAATGTTTCATCACATAGACAATGTCATTCTTCAAAAAGTTGAAACATCATTGGTCAGGCTCATGGCTGAGCCTTCCTTCTCTATTAGAGAAATGTCTTATCAGCTGTTATGCAAGATATACAGCTATAATGAAGTTCTTGAATCTAACAAGTCATATGAATATAGTATTCTTATTTTCCAGAAGAATATTTTTAAGAACGACAATATCGATTTCTGGAAAGGATATTGCCTAAACGGCGGTGCCATTTACTCTACTGATTTACAAATTGCTACAGCAATTGATGAATTCATAAAATTCTATACAAACGAAGGAATTGATGAGAAGATCAAGCTATGTAATTATCTGGCGAAAATAATCCCAGCAGCTCAAAAGATCTTGGATGAAAGGATCAAAAACAAGAAAAAAAGCATAACAGGTGGTAAGGAGTATGATATAGTTAAGTTCACAATATCAGCTACTATATTTTGGAGAAGACTAATAGAATCTCAATTGGAAGTTCCATCACATTTCAATTTCAATGGTCTTTTTGCCAGGGTATACAATATACATTTACTCAATATCAATAAAGTGATGAAAACTAATTGCATAAAGTTGTTTCCTCTAATAGCTATTGCTGCTTCTAGATCGCAAGCAGATAATGAGAAACATCTAGCAAACAGTATTTTGAAAAAAATGATTATCTTGATGAAACGGCTACCTACCACCAACAACCAACAGCCTCTGTATAAGAAAGCATACTTGGAGGGAATAATACAAATACTTCTATACTACAAAGCGGATTCTCAAGTTGAATTATTACAAGCTACAGGTGATACAGATTATGAACTTACCAAACTGAAAGATGAAGATATATTACTCAGTTGACTTTTTTTAGGACACAGACCTATGTCAAATTATGTATTTTAGATAACTTCAATACCTCACTTTGTTCAATTATGAGATTTTTAATGCAACAGAAAATAAGAGTAGAAAGTATGCATTGCTGGTATTCAAACCATTATTTTGTTAGACAAGAGCTTATAACGTTCCTTGTCATCTGCGGTCAATATATCTTCCCATTTAGTAAAAATATGAGCTAACTGTCGTATACCATCAGGATTATTGCACGTAATAAACTCCGCTAAAGACTTGATAAGTATTGGTATGAATATTGCCTTTTCTGCATTATTGAGGATAATATCATCATTACCAATTGAAGAAACTAAAGTCTGAATTGTAAGTTTCAATTCAATGTTTTGTTTGGTATGCAGATACCACGCAATCTGGAACCAGATCTTAAGTAACTTATATTCCTCTGAGTTAAGTTCTTTAATGACTTCATTGTATAATTGCTTCGAATCAGCTTTACTTATCAATTGTAAGCAGTCTCTGTAAAATACAAGACCTCTTTCATTCTGTTTGAAATTTCCTATATCTCCCGATTCCATTCTCTTATATGATTTTATCATGCCAATACCCAATTTTGCGAATGTCACTTTAGAAGCTTCATCGTCTATGCGATTATTAATATTCTTTAGCATTTTTATGCATTCATGGTATAACTCCTTTGGAATCCTACCTTTTAATGTTTTCCCAGAGTTTGCTATCCAATCAATGTTGGATGTATTTAAGAGAGTAAGAACTCTAAAATATATTTTTCTTCTATTCTCATTTCTTAGTTGTTGTAGTTTTTTGATAATCATCGACAGATCTAACGCGCTATAGTCTTTACGATCGTCTTTTTCTTTTAATTTGGAAAAATCTATGTACTTTGTTATCCACGCTCTTGTATCGTACTGAACTTTTAGAAACTTAGATCTTTTAGGTTGTGGAAAGACATCATTGATCAATTTTGATATTGAATTATCTGACTGGTACCTTTTTGATGTGTAACAAAGTAATTGATAATTTTTTATAATTAAGCCAGGTGTGTATATTTTTAGCATCATATCACAAATAATTCCATTATTATACAGGACAATCTTAGGAGCATTAAAACGGACAATGAAATTAGGATAACAAAATGTATGAGCTGCAGTGCTTCTTTTCGACTAATCTTTTATGAATTTAGTTACCATATACACTTTTTTTAAATCTCGGATTTCTCTGATTTTCGAGCAATGTGTGACAAGAAGCGTAATAAATCACAAGAACCTTCACAGCCGAAAACCTAATGAACTAGTTATAAGTTTCGCTGGTAAGCTGAAATATCACTAATAAATTCAGAACTATGCCACAATTCCTTTATGGTTTATTTTTTCTTCTATCAGATACTTAGTTTCAAGTTCTGTTTTTGGCTGACCCATTTGATTTTTCTCCGAGAATCGCAATAGCACTTTCTTTTCGTAGATTTCTTTTAGACTTTTTTGGTGTTTAGATATCCATAGATGGTTAAAGCACTGTTCGCAATCTAAACGCTTATCCACATTTACTTCAAGAAGTTTGCTAACAAAATTTTGTGCCATGATATCTATTGTACTCCATTGACTTACATTAAAGTTCATTATACCCGCTTTTGCGTTTTCTACAATGCTTTGCTCAGTCCCATCACCGTAAAATGGTGATATTCCAGTAAGCATTATATGTGTTATTACACCTAAAGACCATAGATCGCATTTGCTGTCATAACCTTGTTGCTCAAGCGTCGCGGCCCGGAAGAATGAATGGTAAGCCTTTCTGTTTGCTTTGAAGCCAACTTCTGGTGCACAATATTCGGGCGTCCCCACTACAGTAAACATTCTAGATTTCATTGTGGTAACTGTTCTTGCGATTCCAAAATCAGCTAAAACAATTTTTGTAAATGGCTCAGGTGTGCATAGTAAAATATTATCTAACTTTAGGTCTCTGTGTACTATTCCTTTGGTGTGTAAATATTTAAGGGCGTGCAATATCTGATAAACAAACACTAGGGCCTCAGTTTGTGAAATAGGCATTAGACAATCACCTTTAGCTAGATATGAGAAAAGGTCACCCCCTGGTATAAGTTCCTGAAAAATGTAAAGGTTATTGCTCTTATCAGTATGTGTCTTGAACACTTTAATAATATTTGGATGGTTCAATTGCATAAGAATCTTAGCCTCTTTATCTAGTTTTGAGAGCTTCATCTTAACAATTTTAACTGCATAACATTTGGGAATTATCTTCTGGGAGCTTTTTCCCGAATGTGCGCCAATGCCCATATACGCAATCAAGACATATCCAAATGTTCCATTTCCAACAACAATGTTTGATATATTCCAATTGTCCACATTTTCTGTATAATTGATAGTTATTTTTTTGGGCAAAGAAGGAGTTGACGGCTGACAAGAAAATTTTAGAAACTTGCCACTATTTTCACATAGTTCTATCAAGTCACCGTCGTTTAATATTGCTACATTTTCCTTTAATAGTTTCGTTCCGTTTATGTAAGTGCCATTCAATGAACAGTCTCTCAAGTAGTACATGGGTATACTTGTCTCATCGAAAAGAATCATCCATACCATACAATGAATCGCGGAAATAGCCGGGTTGGATATACACATGCAATTTTCCTTCGGACTTCTGCCTATTTTAATGGGATTATGTAGCTCAATGTATACTCTCGGTCTAGGTGTACCTGCTAAGTTATGACCGACCACTCTGTGTCCCCACTGGCCACTCAACAGCACTTCCCCGGGCTTAAAATCACCAATGACTTCTAGATACGAATCCATCAGTACAGTGTAGCAGTTTATTTTTATTCTTTTTTTTTTTTTCTTTATTGAGCACCATGATACACTAAACCGGTAGAAGAAGGACAGCTAGTGGAAAGAACCGACAATCTTAGCCGCCTTTTATACTTTTTTTGTTCTTTGAATTTTAAAGGGGGAGAAAAACCATTCCCCCCCCTTTTTCTTTTACCTCCCTTGAAACTTTAGCCGCCGAAATATACTTTTTCGTCCTACCTTTTCTTAGGAGAAAATCTTCCTTTTATTTCACACAAACCCAAATTACCCATCGGCGGCTAGCACTGCACTACATTCAGACCCGTTGTACACGCACTTCAATAGAAACAGCACTAAAACCACCAGATCTAAGTATCAACTGCTATAAATAGTATTATGTCATCATATTCAGTGCTGGGAGGGGGGGAAACTGGGTACCCATTGAAGTCGAACGTCAGAGTACAAAATCAACTTCTCAGAACTGTCCGTACAAATTTGGGAAAATCTTCTTTAGACAATGGCAGCTTCTAGCCGCCGAGCCTTCTAATCATGATATTTTTAGTGGATACTTGAGTAAAGGTCGTACAAAGGACGCGAGAAGAGACATGTGCTTGTTTCGCTCAACCCCTGCCCCTCCGCTGCGTTGCTGACAAGAATACGCACGGCTGTAGCAAAGAGAAATGCCAAAACGCATGCTAGCTTCTGCGGGGGGGGGGGAAGG
>ERZ1036435.116-NODE-116-length-74672-cov-11.770857_pt1 | contig 74672 bp, 37 predicted proteins | sample MGYA00514223_ERZ1036435 | MGnify/ENA primary metagenome ERZ1036435 (study PRJEB33795, sample SAMN09464927) | human gut metagenome | host: Homo sapiens | place: USA: Stanford, California | collected 2016-08 | study: EMG produced TPA metagenomics assembly of the...
CCCTAAAGAGGCCCTTTTGAGAGTTGTAAATCATCTGACTCATCGTATCCACAGACGTGAGTCATCTATAAAACACTTGCCACGAAATATTTGGAAAGAGCATATGACCGATGTGCCGTCTTAAATAACACCCGGAAATTCTGTCAGCTGAGAAAATCGCGAAATTTCCGGCGGAATTTTCTATCTGCAAATGATTCACATGTGTACGGCACTATCTGTGATACCGCAACAGTTTCCGTTAGGGAACGAAATCGCGATGGGATAATGGTTCCTTGGAAGCACTGGGCATAACTGGGTGCTTGTTTTTTCAAGAGGGAAACAGCTGAAAAAAAATAAAAAATGAAAAAATATTTGAAATTTCAAAGCGATGAGCCTTTTCCAGTTGGATTTAGGTGCAAGCTAGCTCAAAAATTCCAGTGTGATTACTTGACCTAAAATGTACTATTTAATTGTAAGTGGAACAATGGTTCTTGATGACTAAATATACTGTGCCAACAAGATATGACTTTATGATCCCAGGACTGACGAAAAGAAAAAAAATTCCGTTGTAATGACTGTTGATTTATAAAAAAAAAGCATTAAATTGTAGCGTTCTGCGATATATAAAAGCGGCTGTCTCTTGTGTTTTGCTAAATATAATCCTCTAAACACTTTATATAACCAATTACCCGTAAATAACAACTACTGAGTAATATACAATCATAAAATGCTAAGAGGAAGTGCTACTAGACTAACAGCTATGCGTGGATTCTCTTCCACCAGACTAGCTCAAAAGGCTTTGACCATTGGTTTGATACCAGGTGATGGTATTGGTAAGGAAGTTATCCCAGCGGGTAAGCAAATACTGGAGAAAGTTGGGCCAAAATTTGACCTAGACTTCAAATTTATCGATCTGCATGCTGGTTGGGAAACCTTCCAAAACACCGGTAAAGCCTTACCAGATGAAACCGTTGAAGTGCTGAGGAGAGATTGCCAAGGTGCTTTGTTTGGTGCTGTTCAATCTCCTACCACCAAGGTAGAAGGCTACTCTTCTCCAATTGTGGCATTGAGAAAGGCTATGGGCTTGTTCGCCAATGTCCGTCCTGTTAAAGCAGTTGAAGGTACCAATGACAGGCCTGTGGATATGGTCATTGTCAGAGAGAACACAGAGGATCTATATATCAAGATTGAAAAGACATACACCGACCCGGCAACTGGCACCAGAGTAGCAGAGGCCACCAAGAGAATATCTGAAGTTGCAACTAGAAGAATTGCTACCATTGCCCTTGATATTGCTCTACAAAGATTACAATCTAGAGGCCATGCAACTTTGACCGTTACTCACAAGTCCAATGTCTTGTCCCAAAGTGATGGTTTATTCAGAGAAATCTGTAAGGATGTGTACGAATCCAACAAAGACAAATACGGCAAGATCCAATACAATGAACAAATTGTGGATTCCATGGTTTACAGAATGTTCAGAGAACCAGAATGCTTCGATGTTGTTGTAGCACCAAACTTATACGGTGATATTCTTTCTGATGGTGCCGCTGCTCTGGTTGGTTCATTGGGTGTTGTTCCAAGTGCCAATGTGGGCCCAGAAATCGTCATCGGTGAACCATGCCACGGTTCTGCACCTGATATTGCAGGAAGAGGTATTGCCAACCCAATTGCTACTATCAGATCTACCGCACTAATGCTTGAATTCTTAGGTTACCCAGAAGCCGCACAACCTATCCATAAGGCTGTTGACAGTAATATAAGAGAAAACCAAATCAAGACCCCTGACCTAGGCGGTAAATCCACTACACAACAAGTCGTGGACGACATCTTGTCCAAGATATAATGTGGATTCTCTAATGTATAGAAATTCCACTTCACTTTTTCAGTTCTATTAACAACATAAGTCTATAAATTGCTTTTTATGACGTTTTGTACATTATTTATCATCTAATTATCATTAAGACACTCATGAATACTTAAAAATATCCAAACTTAAGATATTACTCAGTTCTACCAATCTATACCTTGTCCGTATTATTACACAGCGCTAGGAAATCTTCTCTTGAAGTCTTCCTCTAAGTCATCAACGTTTAAGTGCATTAAAACATCAGTTGCATCACTCGTGATGCGGTCATTTTGCTTGGGTTCTAGTCTCAACGCACTCAGAGTGGAAATCTTTTTGTTTGAGCGCAGTTTTTTGGGCTTGGGTGGAGGTGCAGGCTTAATTTTACCACTTTTTGAAAGCTGATTTTTATCTGATGGTATTCTAATGGCGGGAACATCATTAAAATCTATCAAATCTGCAAGAACGGGTGAATCTGGAGTTACTTTAGGAATATTAGTCCCTGTGGAAGAAAGCTCATCAGTATATTTACCGTAACCTTGTGCAGACTTTTTAACTTCGTTACTACTCATATTATCTAATAAATGCTGCACACGTAGTTGAATAGATTTTCGTTTCTCAGAATTGGGATTCAATGGCAATCTAAAATCAGAACCATCACTTCTTGAGCTAGGACTTCTCTGTACAGCAATATCAAGCTTATCACTATCAAGTTTGGAGCTTTTTAAACTATTGTTATCGCCGGTATGAACGTGCCTTGTCCGGTATTCTGAACTTGTTGGCATATATAAACTGCTGCCTTGGGAGTTAGTCCTAGTTCTGGTGTTAGGTGATGAAGCAAACGTTGAGGTCACTTGTAGTTGCTCATTCTTCTTCATCATCCCGCTTGGTTTTGGTTGATGAGAAGAATCTTTATTTTGCAATTGATTAGCAGCCGGCACAATCGCTCCTTGAAATACACTCGGTGAATTGCTTATGCTACCAAAATCGAACTCATTATGCCCCCAACTTTTTGATAACGGAGCTCCAATTAACGTACTTGACTTCACGAATGATCTAGATTGTGGAATTGGTTGAGGTTCTGGTGGCTTTGAATTATCCCAGACTTGACTTCCATTACCAATGACATTATTGCTGACCATTACGATTGGCAGAGTCCTGTTATTATTAACCATTCCATTCCCTGAAAAGGTCGGTCTTTGTGCAATAGGCATAGGTTTTATCATTGGATTACTCAAGTTATCTGCTTGTGCATTCCTTAATTTCTGTAGTTGCAATTGTGGGTAGTCAATTTCAGTTGATAGTTTCACCTTCTCCATTGCCCGCAATAGGTAGAAGTTTCTTATTGGACATGGGACGTTTTGCATTCTTGAGACTTCTTCTAAAACTTGACATACATTAGGCCTATCCGAAGGATGCTCTCTTAACATTGATTTAATTAAGTTTTTCAATCTGTCACTATAATTCGGGAAGGAAGGGAATTGAAATCTAGCATGTAGAATGGCAGGCTCACCAAGTTTTTCAAATGGTGTGGTATAATAACAAAGTTTATACAGAAAAACACCCAGTGCCCAAATATCAGCCTTTTCATCGATGGGTAATCCGCGGTACAGATCTAGCATTTCAGGGCATCTGTATTGTGCTGTGGTATTTTTCATGATATCATGCTGTACATATAACAATTCTTGCTGGTTTCTTGGAGGCCTTATTACACCACTGACTGATCCAAAATCACAGACCTTATAGATACCTCCCTTCGACAGTAGAACATTCTCTATCTTAATATCTCTGTGAAGCAGAGGTGGTACCAATGCATGCATTACGGCAATACCTTGTGTGGTTTGACTCATTATATCAAGTACTTCTGGCTCTGTTAACCTATTTTGAAGCCTAGTGTTCATAAAATCAATCAACCCCCCTCCTTCACAGTATTCCATCAGTAGAAACACTTCGTAAGTTCCATCATTTGTCGGCGACCTAGTTGCATGAGAATCAATATATGATACAACATGCTTATTATTGGCAAGAAGTTTCATTGCATCGACCTCAGCCCTCAGAATGTTTAGAGACAATTTATCTGGAACTTTCACCCTTTTTAGACAAGCAACATTGCTACCATTGAAGAGACCCATGGAGAGTATCTCTACCGCATAGATCTGCGCAAACCCACCTGAGGTCAAGTACTTCAAGATCTTGACCGAATGTGTGCCAACCGTCAGTTGGGTTCCCACATTAATCCGATCCAATTCGGGTTGATTCATAACTCAATCTAATTAATTGTCAGTGATTAAATTTCAAGTTTATAACCTCACTAGATTTTAATAATATTCTTTAGGGTACACCTAATCTTTGATATAGCCGTAAAAACTGTTACTTGTAATAATCGGGTTGGGAAATGGTTCTTATGCTTTTAATATTTATATTCGAAACCTAGCACTCCATGTAAGGAGGCTTAACAATCGGAATAGTATTTAAGTTAAAGTATCAACAAACAGAAAGTTTCACAAAGGAGCTTCGCTATTAACATTCAATTGCGTCAATTAAACAATAGCTAAGATATTACTAAAATACCTAAATATGGTGAGCCCTATACTCAATCATTTTTATTACCATTCTTGTAGTGCAAATGACAATTTTCCTTTGTTAGTGATGATTTTCTGCGGGCCTCATCGAGCTGTTCCTTTCTTGGTGATCATAGAAGGCTAGTTGTCAACTACACAACGGGGAAGTAGGCTTACAAAAATCTAAAATGTCGTCATTTTGGTTTTCTGCGATAGAAATTCTATGATTATGCTATTGTGTTAATATTGCAACTGCAGTTCAGACGTCGATCAATGCGGGGACGAGGCAAGTTTCAATTACGATTGCAGAGTTTAATGTTAAACAAGAGTACCATTGTGATCTAAGTTTATGTAATAATATGAGAATTACAACTTGAGGCAAATACGTAATTTACAAATATGCAGTATAAGCAATCATGCTCAATTCAATTACAAATATCTATTGAGACTTTATCCTAAAGCCCTAATATGCACTAAAAAAGCGAGAGTGCTATAGCATTTACTGTAACATGCACTTGCTAATCTTACTATGCTAAAAAATTTATTTGAACTTGCTTGCTTATGGTGGAGTGTAACAATATTGCACATTCAATTGCGATGAGGATCTCTTACTTTATATTTTTTTGCGCCATAGAATACACCGTAGAAAGGCTTTTTTCCAATGTAAAGAATGAAAAATTTCGAAGCTCATCGCATCGACAATAGTAACAAGGTGAGTCTTTAGATGAATTGCTTTAAAGCCTTGACATCTTTCAGTATGTTCAACTAAATAGTAACGTTCAAGAATTGTATAATTTCAAAGGTTGAACCTCACTGAAAATGGCTAGAAGATTAAAAGGTAAAGGTGGTGCAAAAGGTTTGAAAGCAGCTCTACTAAACCATAAGGCTAATGTTCAACAGAACAAAGTTCTAAAGAAGAAAACAGAAAACAAGATAAAGCAAAAGACACAACTCAATAAGAATCAGAAAAAACAACAACAGAATAGTGTAGAAAAGAGTTTCATACCATTTGAAAAAAATGAAACGTTAATGCTGGTGGGTGAGGGTGATTTTTCATTTGCTAGATCAATTATTGAAGAATCATATATTTTACCTGAAAATTTAATAGTCACATCATATGACAACTCTTACAATGAATTGAAGCTGAAATACCCACATAGCTTTGAAGAAAACTTCAAATTTTTAGTTGATAATAATGTAAAGATATTATACCAGGTAGATGCCACTAAGTTGATAAAATCGTTAAAGCTTTCAAAGCACACACCTTGGAGTAAGTTGATGGGACCTAGTTGGAAATTTAAGTATTTGCAAAACATAATGTTCAACTTTCCACATACTGGAAAAGGTGTCAAAGATCAAGACAGGAATATTAGAGACCATCAAGAACTTTTGTTTGGATTCTTTGATAGCGCCAAACAATTGTATTCTCTTGTAAATTCGAACAAGAAGAATTTGGAAGTAGGTCAAACAATGGGTTATAATTTATCCAATAACCATGATGCGAAATCAAATATTACTGAGGAGGGTTACGGTAGAATAATATTATCTTTATTTACTGGTGAGCCATATGATTCTTGGAGTATAAAGATATTGGCAAAAAATAACGGCCTTCAATTAGAAAGGTCAAATAAGTTTCAATGGGAAAACTTCCCTCAATATTCACATAAAAGGACAAATAGTGAACAAGATACTACAAAACCCGCCAAAGAACGTGATGCAAGGATTTATATCTTCAAGAAATATGAAAAGACTAAACCTAAAAAAGTTAGTGAGGATTCTGACGAAGAATAATCACTGAAAATATATGTAAACTAACCATTAATGTAACGCCTAATCATTATTGAATTTTATCGAATATTTATGCATATGCTTATATAGAATAGCATCTAGGTTGGATACATCGTAATGAAATCTGCTTCATTGTATATTTGCTTATCTATTGGATCGATTACTTCTGTTTCACCCAATTCTATTGCCTTAATATCAACGAGATATTTGGCTAGTCTTTTTAATCTTTTTGCTTCGTATATATTTCCATTTGGTAGCATAATTGGGTCATCAAATAGTTGTGATTGCGTGTGATGAGCAAACGGTAGACTTTCTGCAATAGGCGCAAATGTCTTGTCACAAACTGGACAGCTATTTTGAAGTACCTCCTCTTCAACTTTCTTATCAACCAGTGGACTACTCGATTTGGCAACCCTTCTATGATGAAGACATTCCCTAGTTTTTAACGTAGAAATACCAAGTGATAAATAAATCAAAAGTGGATCATTTTGGGAGATACCATATAAGGAATAATAATCCTTCAAAAATAATTCATTAAGTAGTCCCCATCTTTTATCATCTAGAAGCAGCATATATTTCTCGAAATCTGTATTTTGAGTCAAATTCATGTATCTCAGATCTACAGGTTTTACATGTTGTTGCTCCACAATCTTTGGCTTTTTATGAAAAAAATATTTGTAGGCTCTTATTTCATTCTCTAAAGGATTCCCATCGTCCTTGGTAAGAATTGCGCTCCTTTCGATAGCTTTTGCCTTCATGATCTCTTTACAGTAGTTAATTGACAATAATAGTCCAGAGGCATGTGTCAACTCATTGAAATTAGTATTCACAAACTTAAGTAGGTAATCCTGAAAACACTTGATAGCCTCTTCATATTCGGATGCCTTCAGCAATTCAATATATTGTTGAAATCTGGCTTCAAATTCGAGTCGTGATCCATTCTTCTTCAAATACGATTTACTATCATTTATCCAATCCAGTAAAGGCCTTAAATCATGATTGTCCACCAAAGCCGTTGATATTCTATTACCTGTAAGTAAAATATCAGTGTCCAACAAATCCTGTATGCCTTCTTGCTCTAAAAAGGTTACCCCTGGCAATCCTAGTTCTGGTGAGCTATTGCTAGTGGTATGTCTAGTCAAATAATCACCGATCAATATATTCGTAAATTTTAGATACCATTCCATTAACGGGGTTATATCTGCTACTTGCTGTTTAGCATTTTCAAGTTCCTTGAAGAAGTTGATACGGACTTCAAGTCTCTTTAATATGGGCACTTCTTCATTGACTCTTTTTTGGAGCCTTTTCTCAAAGATTTCCACACTCCGTATTATATCCTTCAATTCTTGCAGTGCCTTCTTATCGCCTTCAATATTACCTGATCCTAAAGCAATATTAAGCCTCTCATAGTGTGAGTTTAATTCATCAATTTCCTTCTCGATTAACCGATTGAGATACCTTGAGTTCCTCTGTAATTGCTCATAAGGTATATTGAAACTGTGCTGATTCAACTTCAAGTGGAAATCTACATCCGGCTCGTTAATTAAAGAGGTCGTTTCCGCCATATCTTTTTATTCAGTAGGTTCGTTCCAAAAACTGACTTCTATAGGTTTTACTCAACCGCTAAACACTGATGATAAAGTTAGTCATGGAATACCCCGCTGATATACAGCCTGACTTTCCAATTGGCTATATTCTGCTATATAATCCCTAATTACCGAGCAAACTCGTAGAACACGATCATAACGATTCATTCAGTATGCGAGCACTGCCAATATTACTTAACCACTGTTGTTTATAGAGGATCATATTCTTCAGCAAGTCTCATAAGATCGAGTTGCCATGCCATGAATGTGTATTTTGAATATAAAAATGCAGGAAGTAAAGAACACTGAATATGTGATATGCATTACGCAGCTAGCATTATTTGTAGATTTTTTTTACATGAATAAGCTATTATGAAAAGAGATATTATATGTATACACCCATGATTTAAAGTTAGCTGCTATCTATTTGTAAGTTTTTTCTTGTTACACTCAATTGCATCTAGACGTTTATATTATTTACAATTCACCCAATCTCTTGATGATTGCTTCTGTGAATTCAGTAGTAGATGCTGAACCACCGATGTCCTTGGTGGTGACCTGTCCCAAGGAGATGACGTCGTGTGTGGCCTTTGCGATTCTCTTAGCGGATTCTGTTAGACCTAGATGCTGCAACATTAATGTGGAGGACAAGATCATTGCGGTTGGGTTGGCAACGTTCTTACCCTTGATATCTAGACCGACGTGTTGGGAACCTGGTTCGAACACGGCGTGCTCTCTGCCGTAGTGAGCACCTGCGACCAGACCTGGACCACCGATCAAGGCGGCACCGATGTTACCGATGATGGTACCGTACATAGATGGAGTAACCATGACGTCGAACTGGTGTGGCTTTGCGACGGCTTGCATGGACGCATTGTCGACGATGATGGAGGAGGTTTGGATATCTGGGTATTCATTGGCACCGATCTCTGTGACAGTGTTTCTGAACAGACCGTCACCCATCTTCATGATGTTGGCCTTGTGGACAGCGCACACGCTCTTTCTGTTGTATTTCTTGGCGAAATCAAAGGCGAATCTGGCGATTCTCTCGGACTTGGCCTTTGTGATGATCTTTAGGGACTCTACTACACCTGGCACGGACTCGTGCTCCAGACCGGAGTACTCACCTTCTGTGTTCTCTCTGATGACCACCAAGTCCACGTTTGGAATCTTGGTCTTGACACCTGGGACAGACTTGAAGAACGCTACATGGGCGAACATATCCAGCTGCTTCCTCAACGCCACGTTGAAAGAGCCATGGTCCGCGATGTCGGCGGAGGTATGCCAGATACCTTTCAAACCGATCTTGTTTCTCTTCAGGGACTCCACAGCCTGGGAGACGTCCTGGATGTTGTCAGAAGTGCTGATGTCCACTCTCTCCCAGTCAACAGGAATATTCTCAGCTTCGAAGATAGACACAACAGAGTCCGTGATCTCCTTACCAACACCGTCACCAGGAATCAAAGTCACAGTGTATCTACCACCATACTTCTTAGGCAAGACCAACTCCTTGGCCATAGAGGCCATACCCCTTCTTTGCACTGTTCTGAACATCCCGTGAATTATTTTCTATGTGTCGTGTGTGTATATGTTCTCTGACACCAAATATAATGTTCTCCATGTGCCATCCACCCATCGCAGCATCCTGAAACAACCCACCACTATATATATAGGTGCCCTCCCCTCCAGAGGGGAAAGTTTTTCAAGAAACCCGATGCCTGGTGCTTTCACCTCTCACAGTGTGAATCTTTTCTCGAGAAAGTGTCAACTCTGCGCTAATTCACTGGGGGGAGGGGAGAATACCAACATGAACATCACTATAAGGGGGGGAGAGAAGGGCAAGAGAACCTTCATCTTGCTCTAGGGATGGGATCACACAGAAAGCACAGCACAACGCATTTCCTCAATGCCGATTGGATCATTCGAAGGACGAGCCGTAGAGAAACACCCGCACTTCTGTCTCGCAGAGAGATCCCGACATCTCGGTGTTACGATTCTCGCGAAAACAACGCTTTCTCGCATATCTGCTTTGTACTGCCCCTTCCCCTTCCAGTCAAGTAACTTACTTCAGATGCACTCCGAGAGTTCGGGACTTCGGCCGTGGATCTGGACGTCATTTGAGGGAAGGGGGGAACAGGGGTAATGTTGTACTAGTGATCGCGTGAACGCATTCGTGAACAAATAAGTATGCGTGCGTGTGTGCGTATAGACGTTAGATCATATGACCGATACGTTTAGTCGTACATTGTTTTCCAGGTCGAATAGCTGATTTCCCACAAATATGATATTTCTTGGGGGACACATGCTCAGATTCTATAGCTGGATTGCAACGCCAATTGATGTGGAGGGCAAAGAAACCACTACATATATCAAACGGTATTGACTAATGTCTGCAGCTCATACGTACAGGGCGGTGGTGCGCAGTATTGTGAAGTTCGAGAGGCCCAATGTTCTGCAACAGCTGGCCAAGAAGCAGAAGGAGGACATCGCCAAGCTTACATACAGGCGTATCCAGGTGGTACGTGACCAGATGACGCACAAGAGCGATCCTGCGAAGCTGAAAGAATTGAACAAGGAGGCCATCCTGCTCGGTGCGCAGGTGGAGAAACTAAAGAAGTGGGACCCTGCGAGAGATAAACGTGCGTTGTTCATGAAAGATAGAGACTTGGTTCGAGATATTGTAATGTCTAGTCTCCAGGACACAAGGTCGAAGAGCCACTTGAAAAATATCGAGATGTTCTTGACTAACCAAAGAGAGTACGAGGAATTGATAGAGAGATACAATCCCGGTAAAAAACTGTCTCAGGATGAGAAAGTCAAGAGAACTGCTAATAAAGTTGGCCTGGAGATCCCTCCTGATCTTGTATAAAAGAAGCGAAAGAATAAACTTTCCATGAATTAAAAAATAAAAAAAATAAACATATTTCTGTAAATAATAAATAAATAAGGGAATCCAGATAAAAAACTAATCTATAATATTCTGCAAAATAATCGATTCAACAAATAATAGTAATAAAAAAAAAATTGGCTTGAATAACAATCAATGCGATAAATAAGCTAGAATTTCCTCTCTAGCTTGATACGCATTCAAATAAGAACCGTAAGACCATGTTAGATCAGAGGCACCTTGGTTATACCCTGTGTACTTGTTTATTTGTTCACTCATAGATCCATCGTCGGCTACATGTAATCTGATTTTGTCGAGAAACGAGTCCCCTAAAGCAACAAATGATTTGATTGTTTCATTGAATGCATGTGAATCATACTTCACATCAAATTTATCTTTACTATCCGTCTCGATAATAAATTTCCAAAATTCGTCATTTGGAGAGATTGGAATACTTTTTTCATCTTCTATGAATTTTCTTGCAAGTTTGTACATGTGTTCGGCGGCAGCAGCAGTGGCTAAGTACCAGGGGTTACCTTCTGATATTCCGACACCATCATACACATCCTCCGGATATCTACCTAGTGCCACAGCGGCTAGATTATGCTTCTTTGAATGCCTCTCGTTCTCTTTGTTTATCGGGTACAAGTCTGACATGGATTCGGTGAGACCATATAATGTATTCAGTATATAGCGGTTGTCCACATGAAATAAGTCTAGGTGTTCAGATGTATTACTACCATCATGGGTGTAAATACTAGCCAATATGGTTGCAATGTCTAAACCCGAGCGCTTACCATAGATCTCCGGGCATGATATGATGTGGTTAGCAGATTTTGAAATGAACCCTGTCCTACTGTCTAATATGAATTCACGAATCTTATGTCTAGTATCCACCAGAGATTCCACAAATTTTTTTTTCAATAAGTGATTCTGTTTAGCGATTGGTAATGTTCTCTCAATTGCATAAAGCTGCATAACAGAGGTGAAGAAATGATGTCCCCTAACTTCTTCCCATAGGTCGAAGTTTTCACTTTTCCATTCATCGACTATGAATTGCAAATCCCAAAATAGAATATTGTCAAATATATCTTTTGTTACCTTGAAAGGTAGGAAACCCTCTTTGGCATTATGAGTAATAATGTGATCAATCTGTTTACCTGTGTTGTTCAAATGTTGTAAGTAATTCAAGATGGTAATTATTCGTAAAGGCGGTCCATCATTCTGGGGTCTGCCCCAATTTTCGTTAAACTGGGTGTTGTCAACGTTGAATTTGGGCTCACCCAACCCTCTTATTGAAGTTGGAACTCCTTTACCGGAGAGATTATCCAAGCGTTGCAACACAAACGAGTTGTTCAAGAACTGGAGTATCCTCCTATGCACCAATTGATCATATTGCAGGTTCTGTTCAATTGCAGGCAACTGTTTAACTAATGTATTGACCACAATAGCACTGTCTCTTACCCACTGGTAGTAGTAATCGGGCTCATTTCGAGAGGGTGAAGCCAGTATGGCACCGTTCTCATCGATGAAGTTGTCCAGCAACCTCTCCAGAGCAATGGAGTTCTGTGCATGCACCCACTCTGTGAAATTACCTCTTGGCACATACCTGTCATGCCAAGAGACAGCATCGCTACGGAGAAATTTCACAAAGGGCAACGACACATACAGCGACAACACTCCAACAATCCACAGAAACATCAGGATAGGAATGTAATTAAGGACTGTTGCTTGGAGTTCTCTTTTCTCTTTTAACTAAAACAACTTTCTGTATGAAGAAGCCCTGGTTTTAATACTCAGAAAAGCCTTTTTTGTGGTTGCTGTGGTTGTTGTGATTCTGAGTTAGTTATTACTTTACACAGACGCCCTTACACCCCTCCCCCTTCTGCCACCCAAATTACAGGTTACGTGGATGTGATGTATCGTGAATCAGACGGGCCGTCATGATTGTGTCATAGGAATAAGAAATGGCGGGGGCGGGGTGGGACGGTAAGTATTGCGATCCCTTTTAATAATGCGAATATCCAACAGGGTCTGCGTACTCTTCTGAGCCACATATTTGCTTCCCCCCCCCTCCAACAGAAATTTCTTTGCAATACACTTTTCTCGAAGGAGCATTGGCAAATTCTGTGCATATCACCTAGTGCAGTTGCAGTATACAGTGCAAGTGCACAGTGCAGTATACTGCACTGTGCCGAGTAACTAGCTGTGCTGCGTTGATAACGTGCGCGAGAGTGGTCCACCCCCAAAAACGTTTTGTTCTTTGCTTTTCCCAGTGTGTAACATGGACAAAAATAAGGGACAAGAAACAATTACACTGCAGGGAATTCCCGTGGTTTGTACGTAGTATGTACGCAGTTTTCAGGGATAAAACACAGGGTTCTAGATCATCTTTTTTTTTAGACTTTAGATTTTAGATTTCCTAACATCCGTTGGAGATCTGCGCATTTCTGGTCAAGAAGCAGGCGTTCCCGTATCAATCTATATCGATCCATCGGTTCCCCGTTTTCGGTTCCTCTTCGGCCGCAGTCTGGTTGTAACCGTTTTGTCTTGGCTTGCAGTCATATCTGATAATGTACTGGTTCAGCAAGGAATGGAAGTTAAGGGAACACTGTGAATGGCCAACCCCACTTCGAGGAATTGTCCTTGGTTAAACAGGAAGCACCAGAAAAGCTACTGGCCACAGTTCCCAAGTCCCCAGTAACTTCAGGTCGATACCCCAATAACAAGTTGTCTGCAGGCGAAAGCTGTATTAGCTAAAGATGTTCCGTGCGCGAGACAAACGATCGGACAAACTTAAAGTCGAATGCCTTCACTAAGACTGAAAATCTCCCGCACGAGAATCAACAACGCAGAAAAGCTAAGAACAGAAAAGGGAAAATTGACGTGCAGAAAAGCTGGCAGAGAGAGAAACACCCGTACATGTCCGGGTAGACTAACACTGATAAGGATGATTCATTCTTGATTTCTTTTCTTTTCACGATGACTCTTGTTGCTGAAATCACCGAGAACAGCACGCACGTACACGCAAACACACACACAGACACAGACACAGAGACACACACACACAGAGACAACGCACAACTTCAACGAATACAAAACCCCACTAAGAAAACATAGTGACAGCCACAACTGGAACCTAAAATGCTTTACTTGCGAAATCGAAGCTTATAGCATAGCAAACCATAGCATAACATAACATAGCATAACATCTCTTTTTAAGGGAAGTGTTCTTCTCTTTAGATAACTAGTATCGCAAGCAACCAGATAAAAAGACATCTACGTCACATAGGTGTTATCAGTGGAGGGTAAACTCAACACACTTTACTCTAGAGGGTGATTTCTGGAGAAAAGTGGAGTTCAACTCCCCCCCACACCTGCACAACACTGAGCATAGGCTATGCCTCCAAAAGAAATGCCAAAAACGTGTGGGAACTCTCATCCACTAGTCTTAGAAATTAGGAAAAGAATAAAACAAAAAGAAAACAATACCAATATCGTGATATAAAAACACTTGTAAAAACTACTGATCTTGGATTACCTCTCTTGATTAAATTGGAGTGTTATTAAAAGTAACAGAAAGCCCATACTACAAAATCACTAAATGAGACTCACAGACTCGCCGCTTGACGATTACCAGAGACTTTGCTTCTCGCAGTCGATGGACCTCAAAGATAGGGTGCGCCACCAGACTTACAAGTCTAACCTGGCGCCCACAATGCACTCACTTGTATCCCACTTGAAACCACAACTTAACCACTCATCGATGACTGCTGCTGATTCGAAATCAGACAAAGGCCTGATGTGCTTCGAATACCAGTTCCCTGACCTAGTAGCGCAATCACAAGAGACGGCAGACTCTAACACTCACATTCAATATGAATCTGGAAATCGGCCATACGGACTAAACGCCGAGACTGACACACCTACGGCTCATCGCATGTGCACTGAGCCCAGTGATGGTGCTTTGGACGCTACATTGCTTGTACCAGAGTTGCAACAGACAACGAGCCCTAGATTAACTGGCCATAAGCGCGGTTACTCTTCTCCCTCGGGTCCCAATGGTACAACAATAAGTAAGAATCAACAGTTTAGGATAAGCAATCAAAGCAACACACACAAATTTATAAACACCAACAATTGCATCCTTTGGACCAACTTCGATAAGAATGAACCTGCTAGCGAGGAAAACTTTGTGTTCTTGACTGGCATATGGCGGTTATATCAGGATGTCATGAAGGGTTTGATACAGATCCCTCGTAAGGGCAAAACATCTAAGGAAAGACAGGACTTCTGTCGCCAGGAGTTTGATTTCATTATGTCCAATTGCTTTTGCGATGATCAATTGAAAACAGCTAAGGATCAAAGTGACCCTGTGGATTACTCCAGGAAATTTCATAGAAGAAGAAGTACTGGCAGTATTTCTTTCACACAGAAAACAAAAAGTAACAACAGTGTAACTAGTGAGAACTCTGGAAACACACATAGCACTTCTAATTCCAGTGTAAACTACCTTGATTTCCATTGGTTTGATATTTCTGAGAAAGTACGTAGCCAAATCTTTGAGCAATTTAAACAACATTTAGAAAAGGACAGAAATGTCGATTGTTCAACTATTCCAAAAGTTGAAGAATACATCCAGCGGATAAGAGGTGGCTACATAAAAATTCAAGGTACTTGGGTTCCATGGTACATTGCAAAACTGATCTGCATAAGATTTTGCTTCCCAATTAGGTATTTATTGGTACCAATATTTGGTGAGCAATTCCCTGTGGAATGTGAAAACTACTTCTTCAATGTTCATATGACTAACTTAAAGGAGTTCTTGGAAAACGAACATCTAATTAATACTGTTAGAAGGAGACAAAAATCAACAGGATTAGCTACACCACCATTTCTTACATCTTCCACGTTTGGCAACGGCTCCATAGATTCACCTTTTTCTGATGAAAGAGAAGAAATGGAAATATCTCCCTTTCACAAGTATAGTAATAATCTATCACCAAATTACTCTCCCAGAATGAGAAAGAGAAGAAGATCTGATAACAATTTGTCGCCTATGTCTCCTTCAACTAAGCTCGCCTTCAGGAAGACTCCACCAATAAGGGAAGAGCCCGAACCTTACGAGCATTATACTTCTGGATTTTCAACCATCGACAACAAGTTAAGTACAAACAATACGGTTAAGGAAGAAATCCACCCCTATAGGAAGAGAGCACTTTCCTGGTCATATACTCAAAATACATCCCAAAGAACGAAATTGCCGCCAATTTCTTCACTAATAGAATCAATAAATTGGAAAACTAATTCAGATCATGTCAATGTATCAGAACCAACACCTACTGTACAAACCTTGTCAAAACTTGCCTCATTTTATACCACAAGAGGACACAAGTATTCATACCCGTCTAATATATGTACTGTCAGCTCCAATGAACACAATAAACTAGCATCGCCAGTCAAAAATAGTAACATGGAGACATTTTTGACTGCCCGTGAGAATCAAACAGGTTCACACCACTATAACCACATAACTGAGCCCCATATGAAACATAATTATATTAGACACAGAGATATGGTTCCTCGTGTCATATCGGATAGCTTGTATCCTGATTTGGGATACAAAGAGAATAAGGTCGATTTCATTTGCTTGAGAAATCAAACCCATCTTCAAGAGAATGTGTAATCAAACATAATATAGTCATCATTTCAGTTCAACAATAAAGGCTTCCTTTTTATTTATATTCTCCGCCTATAATACGGTCTTAGACACTTAGAGTGTAGAAAATATCTCAATCTGTTTTAATCAATGTAAAATTGACACTCCTTACTAATCATATTTCCTCTGTTTCGTGTCAATTCAAACTCAAGGCAATTCCTTTGACTTTGACTTTAGAAGATATTTCTCGGAGAGTAGTTTTATTTACATTTTAATTTAATTGAATAAGGCACATTTTTTTTCATGGTGAATAATTATGCCGTCTATATTATTAGATGAGTTTATCACATGAACTATAGCACGGAAGCTTTGTATTCCCATTAAGTGATTCTTACTAACTATTCATTAATAATGTTTAACTGTATAAAACTTAAGTATTGCAATCAATTTTTAACTAGAGCATGTTCTGGAATTCTACCACGACCATACCCATTAGTTTCATAGTAATCCATTGGATAGTACTCTTCAGAAAACATAACATCATGATTCAACAAAACATTCGCCTCATAAGGAGTAAGCAATGGCTTTGGAAAGGCGTAGCCCCAATCAATAGATAACCGAGGACAAGCAACTTGTACAAAAACGTCAATCTTATCAAATTTTGCCAGTTTTTGAGGGAAAATTTCACTCAGAATTATTTTCACAACTGTTTTACCTGCCTTTATAAGTTTCTCTTCTAAATTACGAACTGTATCAACATTTCCTTGTCTACCCAAGGCACCCAAAATTAAACCAAAGACTTTACCCTTTTGAGCAACCTGAAGTGCCTCGCCTCTAACTTGTACCAATTGCTTTTGATCGTATCTCTCTCTAGTAAACTTTCTGTTATACGGATCATATTTGAATGCTGGAATTTCTGGGTTATGTATCATAGATGACTCCAAGTGGAATCTACCATCACCAATAAAAACCATAGCATCAAATTGATTCTTATCAAGTCTTTCTGACGTACAACCCAAAACTTCTCCTCGCGAAAGGGGTTTGATCTGTGGTGTAACAATGTATAACATATGTTCCTTATCATTTAATAGGGTATCTTTAATAGAATGAACAGTAGGATTAAATTGAATTGTACCAAATGTAGCCAATCTTGAACCTTTTGGGAAGTTCTTTTGTAAAGTCTTTATAACATGGGTCTCATCTATAGCTATCGTGACAAAAACATACAGCACCTTTATTTCTGTGATATCTATCGGAACTAGACATGAATGTGCATAATGCACAATAAAATCACAATCTAAAGCTCTTGCAGTAAAGTCATCAATACAACACGCACCGTATGATACATCACCCATAACAACAGTCTCGACATTACAGAACTGTTCTAATATATCACTTATCAATAATGAGTAAATTAGTAAACCTTCTGGCATTTGTAAGGCCACACGCTTAGCACCATGCTTACGAATATTCCAAACTGTTTTATGTATCTCAAAATTATAATTTTGTGGCAGAAGCTTGATAGCTTCATTAAGTTCTTCATCTTCCATGATATCATCGGGAATATGGTTTAAACTTCTACCAACATGTACTCTGCTCTTAGTCTGCCTTACAACCTCATTACCATCAGCCTTGACAGTTGTGATAGTTTTTCCATCGGTCTTACGTTTACCAACAAATCTTCTTCTAGGAACCTTTGTAGGCTCCTTCTTCTCGGTAGTATTATCCATTATAACCTGCTTGCTAGATAGTCTTCAAATCTGTTATAAATATTAAAATTTAGCTAACTTGTAGCAGTTATAGAGTAATTACTAATAAAGTTTAGAATCAAGCTCATCGCTTTTTTTATTTTTTTTCGCCGGAATTTGAACTGAAATTTTTCACAGCGCACCTTCTTTTAGAAAATGAAGTGGAAATGATGCGATGAGCTTCAATAATATAGTAGTATCAATCATTATTAAATTAATATATTTGTAAATAATTCTCATTTACTAAATCTATTTATGAATCGATACTGATATTAAACATAATCAAAAGTGGAGTAACAATGATTACTCCAAAATTTGAAGTTAGTCAAGACGATGACTTTGTCTATGTCAATATAAAGATTACCAACATTAGATTTAATTCTGGTGGATTAGAAGTTGTCGTTGATAAGACAATGTTATTTTTCTACTTATCACCATACTATCTGCGTCTCAGATTTCCTAATGAAGTGCTCGATGATGACGATCACCCTACAGAAGCACAATATAGGTCGAAGGATGAGTGCATATTTATCAAACTTCCAAAAGCAGTCAAGGGCCAATATTTTGATGACTTGGACATACCGACAAAACTGTTAGCTAGACAAGGAGATATTATAGGTGCGGATATGGTTGAAAAATCAACAGAAATTAAAAAAGGACCGCTGATCCAAGAAATTGATTCTACCACGAACACAGAAAAGAATGTTGAAAATATCACGCAAATGGGAGAGCAGTTTGATTGGGAAATCAAACAAAATGTTAGCTCTGAACCCACATTATCTCTGAATAAGTACGGATTTGATGCGCAGTACAATGGCCTAATTGGCGTATCTATCCCAAACGGTAATGATATAAACGAACTTAATGACCCTGAAAATACTACTGAAAACGATAGAATAAAAGAAAGATTAAGCAAAGAAAACCTGAAGTTTGATCCAGATTATTATGTCTCTGAATATATGGTTTCTAAATATGGCTCTGAGGAGGATCTCGAAGTCAATGGGATAAAGAAACTTCTAGGATTTACACCGAGGATTGTAAAAGATTTTCTAGGATGGTATAAATCAATAGAAGATAAGGAATCATTTTATCCAGTCGAGTTCACTGAATTTGAACAAAATCAAATGGTAAATAATATTCCTAAGAAGGAGTACTTAGTCAACGAAATTGATCATATAAAAAAGCTTTACTTGACAATTGTAAACGTTGTCTTTGCATATATTTATGACTCTATTGAGAACGAAGATGCTAGTAATAGTGAAAGTGCGTGGAATATTGGTAAATTAACGCCTCAAATTGCATTTTTAGACCAGAAGTTACAATTAGAAGAAGTCGAAGGTGTGAGCATAATAAAAGTATTGATATACACAGGATTCAGGAGAGCATTGAGTTATCCGTTGCACAGAAATTATGATCTATGTAATAAGGCTTGGGAATACACTTATTACATATTAAGAGGCGGTAAAAAGTTGGTGTTGAGGGCATTATTGAAGGTACATGAAATATTTAGATTTCATGATGCATACTATGTATACAATAAGATTCTACTAGATGATCTAGTCTCATGGTTTATAAATAACGGGAATGAAAATGTTCTGAGAGGTTTGACCATGGAGTTCAAGAAAGAACTAGATACCATTTCGAAGGAGACAATAGATTTCGATTGCCTAGTGGAACTTGATCAAGAGACTGGTGAACCAGTGTGGGAGAATATGACTATAAAGGAAATGGAAATACTGGCTGAGGCGGAGTATCAGTCTACTCAAGAATAATAAGCATATTGTCCTTATATATTAACCCGGGTCAAATTTTATTCATATTAATGTTAATTTTTAATCATTTAATATTAATGTTTTCAAGTAGACAAGATAAATGTATACATATATAATAGTCAAAACTATTTTTATAATGAATTCAATATTTCATAGGATGCTCAATATTAATTTATTTTTCAACGTATTTCGATACTTTGCACTAGTTGAAAATCTTCTAAGGCAAGAGAACACCGAGGATCAGGAAAAGTGTAAACATCAAATCAAGCATTAAGGCTGATGAGAATTAGAATATAAATTATATGGCTAGAAAGTGTCCGATAAGCACCTGAAAGCAGTTTTATCATCCACATTTTTTGCAGAAGATATAATATAGAGGAAACGAATCAAGTGATTGTCAGATGTCGTTCCTACAGAATTTCCACTTGTCTCCAGGGCAAACAATTAGATCAACTCGTGGGTTTAAATGGAATAGCGGCTCAAATCAGAATGGTATGGCAGATTCTCAAGACACTTCTAGTGGAGTCAAGTCTGACAGGATGTTGTTCAACAATAGCCCTCTAAATCCCAGCAATGATAATATTCAAATTTTATCCACTCCAAAGAAACAGCAGCAAACAGCTCCGGTAGTTACAGATTTCAACTACACTCCATCACACCAAAAACCTTTTATACAACCACAGGCAGGCACTACGGTTACATCACATCAGGATATTAAAGAGATTGTGGAGATGACTTTAGGTTCTGAAGGTGTTTTAAATCAAGCTGTCAAATTACCAAGAGGTGAAAATGAAAATGAATGGATGGCAGTTCATTGCGTGGATTTCTATAATCAGATTAATATGTTGTATGGTACAATAACAGAATTTTGCTCTCCTCAGACATGCCCTAGGATGATTGCCACGAACGAATACGAATACCTATGGGCGTTTCAAAGAGGTCAACCACCTGTATCTGTACCAGCTCCAAAATATGTTGAGGCACTTATGAAATGGTGTCAAGATCAATTTGATAACGAAAGTATTTTTCCTGCTAAAACAAGTGGCCAATTCCCGGACAAATTTATTGAGAGGCATGTGATACCGATTCTTAGAAGGCTATTCAGAGTATATGCACACATTTATTGTCACCATTTTAATGAGATATTGGAGCTTAACTTACAAACAGTTCTAAACACAAGTTTCAGACATTTTTGTCTCTTCACTCAAGAATTTCAACTTCTAAAAGCATCTGATTTTGGTCCACTATTAGAATTGGTTACTGAATTAAGAGACAGGTAATGTATAATGTTATATTATTAATATTTTCTTTGAATAGCATAGTTTTTAATGACTTCATATAGTTTTAATCTACATTAATATATGCAGTAATGAAATAAATGTATGTTAAGTTATGTAGTTTTCTTGTTATTAAAGTGTCCCGAGCCAAGTAAGGACTACTTGATTTAGCTTAAAAAAAGATTTTAGTGCTGACCTTTCACAATCGATAGGATGTATGACATCTTCATAGCTTGATCAATTAGTAATCTTTAGAAAATGGAGTTTGTATATAAACACCTCCACCATTTGCATGAAGTTCCGATGTATTTGTATCTGGTATAGATGACATTGATGTATTAGTATTGGTTTGGTTATCCAATCTAGGGGTCGATGATCTGATATATGTAGATCTATCAGCCATTTCGCTTATGTTATCCTCAGTCATGTGAGCTGGAGTAACTGGTTCATTAATGTTCTGGTCGATATTAATTGATATTTGGGGGGTTCCAATATCACGACCAGGTGTAGTTATTGTGTTTAAAGATTCGTTAGGATTTGGGGACTGCATATTAGAATTCTCATTTATGTTAATTTTCGTTAGTTTCTTGCCATCAGCATCTAAATTTAATTTGTTTTGAACAAATTTACATTTTTCCTTATAATTTGAAGTTGAACTTAATACCTTGATATCATTAAACCATTCCAACATGGACTCATACGAATCTGTCTTAAAAACCCAATTATGGCCCCTTCTTATTAAACCGTTTTGCTTCCCATGAAGGACGAACTTGGCTTCATGAGAGCCCTTCTTGGAATGTTCAGTAACTGTGCATTCGTTAAGAGATAATGACATAATTGGTACAAGATCTTTCTTTCTGTCGATTGATTTGAATTCATGCAAAAAATTAGGAGTTAAAACGTAGAAACCTTTTGAATATGATTTTAAGAATTTCGATCTTCTCTCTAAGTAACCTGACCTTATTTCATATGTGAATGGATCATGTTGGTACTTGTAAGTTATTTCCTTGAGATTTCTCATTGGCACGTTTGGTTGTAAAAAGTTAGGATCACGGGAGATGAATGTGTCCCACTCGTATTGTGGGTTCATATTAAAAAATCCCATGTCCAATTTTGATATTAGAATATCAAATATCAGCTGTGATTGTTGTCCCAATAGTCTCGCATAGATGGTTAAAGCATTCTGTATTTCCATGACAACCACTTTTTCCAATTCAGCACCAGAAGTCTCCAAATTATCAAAAGCTTCATGCAAAAAGTTTTCTTCGATCAACTGTTTCTTAATCTGTTTATCTAATGCTATTTTGGCAAGGTAGGGGTCCTGCTTAGGAGTGCCGTATCTGGCTTCTTTCAAAGAGTCTATGTAATGTTTCATGTCCTGTTTAGTTTGCTGCAGTTCCTTTGCGCATGAATTCTTGAAATCTGATTGTAAAGACTTGATTTCTTTTATCTTTACTAATAAATCTCTTCGCAAGTCCTCAAGTCTCGGTATGACGTCGTTCGTTAGTTCTCTAGATGCGTTTGAAGCGTTTGATGCTAATGCCTCGTGGTACTGATTTAGGATGGTAGGTAAGTCCTGGACTGATCCGCTGCCCAGTGGCAAGAAGAACTTCTGTGTGTATCTGTCCTCGCTTGATGTAGGTTGGTACTGGTTTTCTATTGTGAAGAAAGGGAATTGCACAGCGTGTGACAGTCTGAGCTGTTGTCTGACGATCTCGTCCTCTATAGATGCAATTTCGGTCAGATAGACTATTATTGACCTTATGACGTTCCTCCACGCGGAGAATCTTGCGGCTAATACGTCGGTGGGCTGTCCTGTGGTCGGTATCAGCACTGCTAAGGGTGATTTCGCTTTGGTACTATAATCTAACTGTGTCTGGTTGTTGTTCTGAATATTCTTTGAAGTTATTGATGTGAAGGAATTCTTGCCTTGTTGTTGCTGTTGAGGTTGTAACTGTTGTATTGGTTGCTGGATTGTACTGCCTATTGGTGGAGAGAGCGGTGTTGGACTATTAATCTGTTGTTGTTGTTGTTGTTGTTGTTGCTGCTGCTGCTGCTGTTGTAGTTGCTGTTGTAGTTGCTGTTGTGGCTGTTGTTGTTGTTGCAGTACAGGGTTATCAATACTGGTTATGGTGCTCATGTTTTGGCTTGGGTTAATAACCACTTGTGGAGGGTTGGCACTTTGGTTCACAGCTCCGTTCAGGTTGTACCCGTTGGGCAGCATCATGCTACCGCTATAAGTCCTGACCTGTTGCAGCTGTGGGTTGCGTTGTGAGTTATCCTGCACAGCGCCTTGCACCTGCACATGTGGCTGCTGCTGCATCTGCTGCTGGAAGTTCTGCAGGTAAGTGTTCGTGTAGTCCGTGAGACTCCTGGTATGTTTCTGCAACGAGTGCAAATGCTGCAAGTTCTGCTGCTGCTGAGACATCATCTCCGATATATTCGAAGTCATAGTATTGTGTTTCGACATCCTCAAAGTTTTTTTTGATCAGGGAAGGAGTTATTTGCTCTTCAACTTTACAGTGAAATCTATCGTACGTCTTCTTTTCCCCCACAAGAGTCTTCCACGTCCTGCTAAATGTGTTTTGCAGAAATACAAGTAGTATAAACTTATGGCTGTCGCCAATATCGATACTAATAGTGGTGAGTCCACTTGTTCGAGTAGGATTAACTGAAGAGAGAGAGGGATTAGGCACTTGATGGTGCTTGCATACGTAGAACACATGTGACTCTAATATCAGATAGGCACAATGCTAAGAAGGGAGCTATGAATGGTGGAAGAGCCCTTTGGCATTGAAGAAGATAAACTCCGCACGCAACTTCTCTGCTCCCATCCCCAATCCCCCATCCCCAATCTCCCTCTCTTCCTCTCTGCGCACTCTTGTGTGCTCCTTGTGTGCTACTTCTGTGCTCCTTGGTCAAAGATGAACCCCTTTAATTCCCAAAACGGGAACAAGCGTAGACTGCTGTTACTATATACGTACATTTAGTCATGTGATGTATTTCCTAAAAACAACATAACTGGTAATACCCTGTTACGGTAACATGTGCAGATCCGTATATAGTATATAGAATAGAGTTTCACGTCCATTACGACAAGAAATCACGCTGAGATCTTTACCCACGTAAGTATATAGAATTGGGAAGAGAGTACGTACAAAGTGGGATGAAAAAGCTGCATACAAAGCGGGAAAGGAGAAGAGTCCTTCACAAAATGGGAAAAAGAAATCAACTTCTTGCCATTGTTCTACGGTGTATTCTTAGTGATGCGGGGGGAGGGAGTCATATGTGCCTACCCGCTATAATTTATTGTGTACTATAGTATATTATTACAGACTGTATTACCGGTATTACATACTATGTTATAAATACCACATCATATACTTGTACTATGGTATCGTTATCTATATCTTTTACGTCGCAATTGCAACTCTCACAGTATGTCTCATCGAGGGGTTAGGACTTAGAGATATCTTACGAATCATCCCCCCCCCCCCTGAGACATATTAAAAAGAGCAATACTTGAATAAAATATACATATTCTTTGTAGCAAAAGAACATAACAATATAGTAAAAACCGGAATAAACCAATGGTGGCTATTATATACAGACATAAGGCCAAGGAGTTCAACGAGCTCAAGATCGCCGGCGGGTTCAACAATTGGGAGATTGTGCCCATGCAGTGGAGTCCCGCCAAGGAGCAATGGGAGTACGAGCTCGATCTGGAGAAGATTCCCGCCGCAGTGACCAAGATCCACTTCAAGTTCATCGACGACCAGGGCAATTGGTTCACGGACAGCAACTACGCCAAGGAGATCGACGAGCACAACAACGAGAACAACGTCAAGTTGTTGCCGGGACACCAGGAGACCGCTACTGCTTCTGATGATAAGGACGTCTCTTACCAGGACGAGCAATTGGAGAAAGGGCCCATCACCCCAGCTCCATCTCTGGTTGCTGAGAAAACAGCAGAAAAACACACTACCACAGAAGATCCAAAGCCAGTGCCTGAAGCGTTGCCTGAAGTCACAGAAACTATAGTAGAGGAGCCCGCCAAAGCGCTGACCGACGAGGAGGATACCGCCAATAGCTCAGAAGAACAGACTCGCGTAGAAGAGGAGGAACCAGAGCAGATCGAAGAGGTTACTGATACAAATGAAACCAAAAATACCGTAATCAAAGGATCTGATGCAGATATGTACAAGACTCTCTTGCAAAAAATCATTGAGTTCTTCGTATCATGGTTCGCTTGGATACGGGGTGACGCTAAATAGACGTCTGATCTCTACTAATACTATACATTCACTGTTATCAATCCAATTGGAACAATCATACGACGCAAGGCGGCAGTACAGACCATTCGAACTGGCAAAAAATGATAACTCTTAAATAGAAAATTGCCCGCAAGGGCCTAAAGAACCTTATTTTTTATATGACACGGTTCTGATCTAAACCGGTAAATACAATACATTTATATATATAAAATATTATATCCTGGGCTTTTTTTAGCATTGTTTCTGCTACAATTACAGCATATTTTGACACAATCAATATTAGCATACAAAGATGGAAGACCTAATTACCTGTACCTGCCAATGTGTCGTATACTATGATATATTTTCTTCTGAAAGTTTTTTTTTTGTTTGGAAAACTTTGACAGTATATAAAGGTTTGCAAGTTGTTCCTAACATTTGATATCTTTTCAAAGTGTCTTTTAGTTTAGATTTTGTTTCAATTTTAAAGAAAGTAACGCAAATTTCACAGCCAATCGCAGTGATAACAGCATCTTTTAAGAGGTTGAACCCCTCCGGGGCGTTCTTAGCCCATGACCTAATAGATATTTCACTGCACCGGGAATTTCTCAGATTTTGTTCTCTCGAGAACTTGGTCTTGAGGGTTTTCGGGACTTTCACGCTTGGACTGGAGATCATATCTAGTACCGATCTTGGGTGCAACAGCCCATCTGTTGTCTATGTCTCATAGATCTAAGGGTTAACCTTCGTGTTCCCGTATGGGGGCGGTTGCAAGGATCGGTAGTACATCTATTAATTTTAGTATCTCATATCTAGCTTTATTCTATTTCTTGTTTGTGCATAAGGATATTATAAATGTTTATTAGTAATCAAGGGTAAAAGAAAAAAAAAAATTAAATGTGCTATGGTTTAGATTATAAATAGTGGTATGAAGACCCGTTTATCGAAGTCTAAATTATGACTTTACATTAGAATATGCTCATTTTTTATCATCGTCGTCCTTGCCTCTATGGATGAACCTGAAACTGGAATTGAATCCCAGCAATTCATTGATACCTTTGATCCAATCGTTCTCTGTTTTAGCAACACAGTATATACCGGATCTCTTTTGTACGTCTTTATCTGGAGTCTTGCCAGTAATAGTGGCTTTATCAGCTGTTTGTTTTTTAGCTGCAATAGGGAATTGAGTCCCATCAATGTAGATAGTTCCAACTTCATTAATCACATGAATCTCATCACCCGCAACTAAATCCTCCTGTGGAATACCATCAATCGATAGCTTGACAATATGGTTAGCCACATTCATGTTCATCTTTGATTCCACTTTTATCTTTATGTAACTTGAGTGTGGTAATATTAAAGGTCTGAACGATAGAGAACGTGGACAGATAGGAGTTAGCAATATAGATGGCACTAATGGCGACACGATTGAGCCACCAGCGGATAAAGAATATGCAGTAGACCCCGTTGGGGTAGACAAAGTGACACCATCGGCAGTAGTCCTTGTCAAATACTCGCCATCGATATAGATGTCAAGATTAGTTAGGTGAGGTGAGTTACCTCTATGTAAGAATATATCATTCATAGCGTGTGCTACAATTGGCGTGCTATTACCGTTACGCACCACATGACATTGCAATCTCGTTCTGTGGAGACATTTAGCTCTGGAACTTATCACTTGAGAGAACACTTTCTCGTGCTCTTTGAAATCAAATGGTAGTAGAAACCCCAATGTACCAAGTGAAAATGCAAGTACGGGAGGTGCGATCTTATCACCAAACATAGAAACGCTATGCAAAATGGTACCGTCACCTCCTAGTGTAACCAATAAATCTGTTCTTGTGGCTATATCTTCTTCTGTACCAGTAAATAGTAGATGCGGTCTGTTTGGATCATTATGAACAGTGGCTTTGAAATCCTGGGAAATCTCTTCAGCAACATCAGGTTGAACTATAACGTTAATCTCGGGGTATGACTCATGCAAATGTGTAATGAACTGGACCATGGCTTCTCTTGTCGTAGGGGTCCATGGCTTCTTGGTGACTAGGACATTCTGTAATGGGTTTCTCCACACTAGCGATTGTAATTTTGAGTTTGGAGATGTGAAGAAGTCAGCAGCTGTGGATGCCCTTAGATTAGAGACAGGCTTTATCTTTACGAATCTTCCTTTGCCGACATTTGCACCGCCAATATCGGGACTGTAGTAACGAATAATAGCTCTATTGACACCACTCAGAAGAACTCTCCTTGGAAGAATTCTATATGAAGTCAGCATCATGTTGTCTTCAATTCAAATTGAGAGTTATTGTTTTATAGTTGTAAAGCGTTCTAATTTCGATAAGACTTAGGAGAGTATTGGAGCAGGAAACAAATGAAATTAGGCTGATATGCCAATTGTAAAACGATGGCAATCTTTTTGATAATAAAAGTCTCAAAAACTTAAATTGAGATGCACATCTGATTTCCAATGGGGATGAAGGATCAATACTCCTCCTCTATAATTTTTGCACAATTTTTTCCAGATTAGTAGGGAAAATGCCTCGGGACCGGGATGAATTTTTTACAAGGATGAAAATCATATGAGGAAGTCATCGAAGCAACAATGGATGGCGTGTCGGACTAGAAGATTGAGATGGGTGGCTTTACAATTTAGGATTAAAAATTAGAAGGTTATTTAAATTATTTAATAGTGGATACTTATTTTTGCGAAACAAGCACATTTAAGCTAGTGTCGACAGTAAGTACTTTCAGTAAAGTATTCTCTAGACATCGATAAGCAAATCAAAGTAGGTAAACAAAAATAGAATAAAGAAATAAAATAAAATAAAATTAAGGACAAAGAAGAATAAGAAAAAAATAGAGAAATGTCTGGAATAATTAATTAAGTTATGATGGTAGTGTATGAACATTGAGTATCACAGGAAATGACGAAAATAAATATGAAGTGACTCATTCAAACCCGCCACTCTATTTCTGAAAAATTATTCTAAGACACTTATCATATTCCCTCATTTAGTTTGAAATAGAAATATTGTTCCTTCAAATAGCAAAAATAAAACGAATAGATTGAAAATGTTTGGTTTTTGTTGTTAATACAGTACAATATTATATGAGGGAGGATATTGCGAATATTGCGAAAAATTAGAATAAAGATAAATGCTTAAGTACAATAAATCAGTCAAAAGTAAGTTGCCTCAAATAAGATAAAATACCTTTGAATTGATGGTGGTTTAAAAATTAGTTTTTTTTTTGTTGGTTTTCGATATTTTTTTTTTTGCGTTTTTGTAAATTATACAACTATTATTCTGATTTCTTCATATTATTTTTCAAAATCCTGAATGAATTTTAAAGTAAGATATGGCAATAATAATAAAAAAACGTGCAATCTAATTTTCGATTGTCATCTTTTAAGGCTGGAAAAACAAATGTATATACATCTTTTTTTCTCAAGCAGCTTGAGATTCTTCAACACCTTCTTGGTGTTCTTCTTCAGCCCAAGCTTCGCCTTCTTGTTGTTCACCTTCTTCTTCATCTTCTTCGTATTCTTCGTAGTCTTGCTTGAAACTCAAGGTTGGTTTCACTTGAGCGGAGTCCAATGTCCATTCGTTCAAGGCACTTTCGGCATCGATGATGATTTGTTTAGAGGCTTCGTAACCGTCGTAGGCAGGTCTAGTTTCACCTGGGGTAACTGGGGAGTCGTCTAGCAATTCCAACAAAGCCTTACCGTATCCGGCGATCAAAGCAATCTTTTCGGAATGTTCAATGATGGAGTCGAATTGGTAGTTGAAAGCGGCCTTCAACTTGGATCTGGTGATGTTAGACAATTGGGCTTCGGCGACCAAGGACTCGGCTTCGGCACGGACCAATTCTTGTTCCAAGACCTCGATCTTGTTAGAGTAAGGGTCCTTGTACTTCAAGTAGGCGATCTTGTCTGTAATCTTATCCTTACGGTCTCTGGATGGTTGAACGGAACCTTCGATATCTCTGATGGACTTCATGGTCAAACGGTACTGGTCGTATCTGTCAATGAATTGGTCGTCCAGCTCACTGATCTCGAAGATCAGCACACCCAACTTGTCGGTAATGTCTGAGACGTCGTCGTCGTTCTCTAGACCCCATAGGGACAGCTGCTTGGCGGCGTCACGTCTCTCATTGGCAGCGACTTCCAAGGATCTCAAGACGTTCTTCTCGATCTTGACCAGCTGGGAAAGCTTTCTGGATAGCTCTGGACCAATCTGACCAGCAGTAGTCTTTCTGAAAGTGTACGCAATACCACCCTTACCAAAGAATCTACCCTTGGTGGAAGATGGTGGTGGTGGAGGGTTTTGTAGTTGAGACGCAGTTGGAGCTCTAGAGCTTCTCAAAGAGTAAGTTCTGTGCATTGTTCGTTGATTTGTTTCTTCTGAGTTTTTGGTGTTTAGCCAAGATTTAAGGAAAAGAAAATTTCCATCCTACTTAAATACTAAGAAATTTTTCAAGTTTAAGAGGGAAAAAAATCCTCGAAAGGGGGTGGGACAAGGGATGTGTTAAGCAGTTGCAATAAGTCAAACAGTGAGGGTTCTAGAGTGTGAAGATAAGAGGGGGGAGCAGAGTGGCTAGTGGCTTCCTCTCTCCTACTCTGCGTCTGTGAAGTGCAGCTGTGGTAGCTATGGACGGTGTGTTTTGTTACGTGGTGCTCCGTGTCTCTCTAGTGTCTCTCTTCTAGTGTCTCTCTTCTAGTGTCTATCGTCTTGCCAGACAATCATCCGCACCAGCTATCGTGTTATGTCTCTTTGTGTTGGATTATGGTGCTTCCAGCTGCGATACATTCTGTGCCGCTTTTTTCATCCTTTAGTGTTTTTCGCGAATGAGATGGGCCTTGTAACCCCCCCTCCCCTACAACTTGTACGGGCGATATTGTGGCCCCCCCAGAACAACCCTCTTGTCTCCCTTTCTTTAATAGGATTTTGCTACCTTCCACAGACCTATTACCTGATTGGGTAATAGGCGAGCTTTTTCTGAGCTTCCCAGCCATCTCATTTTTTCTAATTGCGATACTAGGTGATGTTTACAGAGGGGCAGAGGATGGTGCGTACCGCAGGACGTTCGACCCGGTGGTTGGAAAAAGAGGGAGGGGCACTAGTCCGAGTCAGGGCTGCACCCCCCCCTCTTGCTCTGATCTTCCCTTCTCCCCGGATTCAATTTGAGCTGCACACTTTGAACTTGGGGAAGGGGAGGGAAGGGAGCCAGAGGAAGGTGACGTATCGGGCTACATCCACTTGTCATCGTTTTTCCTCTTTCAGATCAACATCCCCCCCTATTGTATAAGGTAGTGTAAATCGTGGGTCGGATACTTCGGCGTTAATTTTCATTATTGTGTATTTCTATATTTTATATTTTATATTTTATTATTGTATTATAAAAATTTGATGTTCATGGATTCTTAGTTTTTGGCATTGATGGATGCTGTCAACTTGGCCTGTTTCTTCAAGTTCTCAGGGCCGTCCATGGTTGGTAGCATCACTTCGATCATTCTCAGCTTGTCGTTCTTGTTGAACTGCTTGTCGTTGACCATGTCGTTCCATTCACCGTACGTAGCAACGCGCTTGTTCTCGTAGTTCTTGGCGCCGAACGCTGGGAGGATCAGGGAGTGGTCCCAGGACTGGATGTCGTTGTAGCCCTGCGTCTCACCGTGGATCAGTCTCTCGATGGTGTAGCCGTTGTTGTTCAACACGAAGATGTATGGTGTTAGGCCCCATCTGGCAGCGGTGGACAGTTCCTGCACGGTCAATTGCAACGAACCGTCACCGATGAACAGGATGACTCTCTTCTTGGGGTCGATCTCCTGGGCGGCGAATGCAGCACCCACAGTGGAGCCCAGCGCATAGCCGATCGAACCCCATAGCACCTGAGAGATTCCAACGGTGTTTCTAGGGAACTTAGACTCTACAATACCGAAACCAGAAGTACCTGTCTCGGTGACCACAACATCGCCCTCTTGCAGGAACTTGCCGACATGCTTCCACATCCACTCTTGCTTGATGGCGTCCTTGCCGTTCAGCGTGGTCGATGGCTCCTTTTGTCTTGGAACAACCCTGTCATCGGTTCTGCCCTTCACCACAGCTGGAAGCTCCTCAAGCAACTTCTCCAGGACAAACTTCATCTGCACGCCAGGGAACGTGGCGTTCCTGATCTTCATGTGGTCAGAGTGGAACTCGATTACGTTTCTAGTGTTCAGGGAGTACGAGAACGAACCAGTGTTGAAGTCGGATAACAGCGCACCAACTGAGAGCACCAGGTCGGACTCCTCGACAAATGTCTTCACCTCGGGGTCGCTCAAGTTACCAACGTAGACACCACCGAATCTTGGTGTGTCCTCATCAATGGAGCCCTTTCCCATTGGCGTAGTGAAAGATGGGAACTGGGTCACCTCGATCAATCTCTTGGTCTCCTTCTTCACGTCGTGTCTCGAGGTGCAGGCATCAGCTAAGATAATTGGGCGCTTAGAGGCCTTGATCATAGTGATGATCTCATCTAGCACCTCACGCTCGGCATCTGGCTGATTAGGTCTTAGCGCTAGGTCGATTGGCGTATCTAGCAGCTTGGAGGACACCTTGGAGTCAAACATGTTGGCTGGGATACCCAAGTACACAGGTCTCTGGGTCAAGTAACACACTCTGATACATCTGTCAATCTCAGCTGGAGCAGTCTGAGGATCAGACACAATGAATGTTGTCTCAGAGATAACAGATGACATCCTGTGGAATGCGTCAAAGTCACCGTTACCCAAAGTATGGTGCAGCAATAGTTGCTTGGCTCTAGAGACAGTGGATGGAACACCAACCACATGTAAGACACCGACGTGTTCAGCGTAGGAGCCCGCAATACCATTCAAGGCTGAAAGTTCACCAACACCGAATGTGGTCAGTAGACAAGCCATGCCCTTCAAACGGGCGTAACCGTCAGCGGCATAGGCAGCGTTCAACTCATTGGCGTTACCGGCCCATCTCAAGCCTTCAACTTCGTAGATCTTGTCCAACAAAGTCAAGTTGAAATCACCTGGTAAACCGAAAATGGTGTCGATGTGGATCTGGTGCAATCTTTCGAACAAGTAGCGGCCTAATGTAATTTCTGTCATAGTTATTTTTAGTTTTGATAAAAGTTTTTTTTTGTTTGGTGTAGTATTAATTGATTTGAAATCTATCAATAGTATTCTGGTTTTCTATTGTTTGATATAATATCCAAAACAGAAATTATCCAGAATAATACAAACTGGCTCTGCTTATATACTTTTTTTTTGCATTACCAATTCCAATTGATGTGAAACAATTTGAACATAAACTGGTCAATACTATGTAATCAAAAATGAATAATGCATAGTATTATTCCTAATTGTGAAATTATGAATGGAATACAACTGCAATTCACACCCATGCACTCGTTTACACCTTGTAAGCTTCGCACTACACCTAGATATTGACAAAAAAAAATATACTTACATTATGCAAAAATGGGTATTGGATAGCGAAATTATGAAAAACCTCACTACTTACACATGCTTAGTAACCAAGAAGTTAGTAACTATGTTTTGGTATCTAGCAATAGAAACAGCAATGGTGCCATTGCAAAGGCAACCTGTTTGCCGACTATCAAAAGTAATATCATAGAATAGTTTGGGAGGTGCCAAACAGCATATTCTGTTACTGATTTTAAAGGATGGGTGCTCTGCAAAGGGCTGAAAACAGTTTAGTCATCGTAAGCAAGAAAGTGGGGGATTGGGGGGGAGGCAGTAATAAAGGGCATGAAACCGATTTCGGTTGGCATTGACTTGTATCGTGCCACCTGGGTGCTTCCCCCTTGCCATAGTAATTTACGTGCTAAGTTCAAGACCAGTTTAAAAACGCCATAATGGTATAGTTATGCAATTCATAATGGTTGAGAGTGAAAAAAAAAAGAAATACTGCATACAACTATTCTTAAAAAAGCCTTCTCTCGAGACAATGCCAAGTATTTCATGAATGGCAAGGGGGGTTACATAAAGCTGTTGAGTTTTCTCAGAAAAGTTCGCACAGCTCCTACTGAAATACGTCATTTTGGATCTAAATATAAAAGTCGTGAAAACCAAACGGGAAAAAACAGCGCAGATAAGCATTCTCGCAGACAATGCATACTCTTCTGTGTGCCCTCACCTAGACTGAATCCAATTCAAATACCAAGAGTGGGAGGGTGTGCATAATATTATTCACACCACTTGCAAACGAGTCCTATTTTAGTTTAACACTAGTGCTCAGAATTGCATTTCGCTTTTTATTAGATATGGGCTGTTACAGATTTACGCTTCTCTGTTCACATAGTGGGACTGCCACTATTATATCCTTAACTTCTCAGAATATGCAGCAATGCCCTAGTCACCATTGCTTTTGCCGACTATCAAAACACAACAACTCAAACAAGGGTCTCAAGGGAATGAAGTGCAGTGAGTGTACAGGGAGCTAGCTCATCCTTATATCTTACACTTGTTTGAAATGGGATCAATCTGCTATCACCGATCTTCAAGCCCAAATACTCAAATAACCAATATATCTTGTCGGCCTTTGTAACAAATACGTGTCACGATATATATTATCTTTCACGACATAGGAAAATTGACAAACAATGCCATCCCGTTAAGAATCTCCGCAGGGAGACTAATATTTGATGAGAAAAACTAAACGTTGCTACGAATGTCTCTGTGATGAGTCTAATTCCTTACTAAAAATTCCAGATGCTCTCTATTCTTTCTCTCAATAACACAAACATATACTGGAAAATGCTTGGTCAGATATTTCAAGCGAGTATTTGGAATAGTGTTGCCAAGTCGTGACCGTGTTACATAAATATTTTCTGGAATAGTTTACCAGCAGCGGCTACAGACTATTACAAGTTCGCTTTTTTGGCATTAGAAGAACGATTAGGACTGAGAAACTTTTATTATGAAATGGTAAGCCAAAGGACTAAGAGAAACCCTGATGTGGAAGTTCTCTCGTTTGCTAGAAACCATAGGTTCAAGGATACATTGGCCTTGTTTCTTGTCTTTCTAAGTTTTAACCATGTTATGCTGTTTTTACTTTTGGTTGTGTTCATCGTTGCGACTAGGTTTAAAAATGCGCTGGCCAACAGCTTCATATTGTTCTTCCTCTCCAAGAAGCCATCGCCTGATATACAAGTAGTTAGCAACTCGGCAAAGAATAAGAAAAGATATGTTACACCTCCAACGTTATACAAACTATTGGCCATGAAAAATATCCCCTTCATTGGCACTCTGCATGATAATTCCATTTTAAGACCTGTACCTTTGATAGTCATTGAATACCTGTTTGTAACAATATTGAGGATATATGGTGGTAATTATTTCACTGACCCAATAGAATATTTTGCCATTGGTATAGTCGCATCTTTTCTAATAAATGACCCAAACACATGTCTCACGCATGCAATGATATGTTCTGTGCTGTACTCACTGTCAAAACATTTTTTTTATAGCGTGTTACCTCTGGTATTTGGCAAGGGAATCATGGGCTTTATTTTATCATTTAAATCTTCTGGGCATCGTGGGCAACTGATAAGACAATACTTGCTTCGCAATTCCGCCATCTTACGACTCTTTGACAATTTATGTGGAAAGGTTAACTCAACCGACTCGTCCCTTTCATTGTACATAGACGAAATTTGCTTCTACCTTTCATTTCATATAATATTTTACCTGATTGGTAGGAGATATTTTATGCCAGTGCCTATCCCAGAATCTGATTTACCCTCATCATTGAGAACATCAACAGATACACGTTTACCATCATCTGGAAACCAAAAGACCCAGTCAAGTTCGACGCACAAGAATAACACATCTGAAACACGTAATAATACACAAGTGAGAAACCGTTCCAATAGTCATGCTAAACATGGAAGGAATGTGTCGATGAGTACGAACAGGACTCAGCACCAAAGTACTGCTATCAACGGCCACTCTCATGCAAGTAATCTACCCACCACACAAGCAAATGTATCCGATACGAAATCGATCAATGCTTCCGACTCTTATATCATAAATGCAATCTCTAATAACTTGAGAACTTTAAGACAAACACCATTCTTCTCAAATTTAGTCTCCAAATATAATGTCTTTGAGCCTGATATCGTCTCTCCAGAGAGAAGTAATAGTCTTGCTATGCCTACAAATGTTGACTATAAGGACGTGAAGAAAAATGAATCTAACTCAGCCAGCAATTTGGAAGGGCTCAGAAATGAGTTCTACCAACTCAAAGTGGACTTTTCTCAGACAACAGATGAAAGAAATCTGGACACTGATATAACTCCTACCAGCAATATTGAAAATTTCATCAGACAGCTGTTTGAGAAGAAAAAGAGTTATATCATTCCACCATTATGGTCCATGTTTCTCACTGTGAAGACAGCAAATTTGGAGAGGAAATATTTGGAGAAGAAATCTGAAGATGTTTTAACGCCTATCAGTTCGAGGGATACTGATAATGATGCCAAGGAATCAAATGACATAGACATGTTAGACATTGATACAAAGCTAGCGATTGCTGAATTGTCGGATAATGGGATCAAAAAGAGTGTTTTTGATGAAGGCACTGGACAAGAAAATCTTGCTATGATAATTCAAAGCTCTTCAGATGATTATAATCAGCTCAATCTCGTTTCGATGAAAGATAATATTTTTAATAGGCAAGAAAATGACTACAAAGTCTGCATTGCAAATATTGGTTGTAATTCAATCACGTTTCATATTGAGAATCTTTTTGAAGGTGAGTTGATTGTCTTAGTCAATGGTGTGATCTGGTCTGAAGTGTCTTGTAGTTTGATCATGGAGCATGAAGGTGAGGAACTTGCTGTTGTCAATGGTCTCGTTCCATCATGTTCCTATGATATCCAATTTGTAAATAGATTAAACCAGACTCAGGACCACTTGATGTCAGATATCGTTGTTCGTACTGCAAGTGGCAACAGTGGCGACTTTAACGGCAATTTTGGTAGTGTAGATTTCACATTTCCTTCATATTATCATAGAAAGTTTCTGTCACCTTTGTTAACTTTGAAGCATTCAGTCTTAACGACTAATACAAATCTAGCCGAAGAACGGATGAAGTTGAAGAAATCTAAGAAGGAGATTAGTAAGAAGATTACTTCATTAAAACAAGAAATTGATCATTTCCGATCAAAGATCGAGAACAATGCCACAAACGAGGAGAAGAACGCCTCTAAAGTTGAATCGTTAAAGATTGCTTTGCAGCAGTCCAATAGCACGATTTTAGCGTGGGAGGAAGAATTGAAACAACTATCGGAGAAGCAGATCGAGGTTGAAGAAAAATATCTAATTCAAAAGGATCTACATCTGCGAAAGCAATTGGAGTTTAGCAAAGAGGAAGAGAAATTGAAGGCATTGGTCAAAGTCAAGAAAGAGAATGTTGAAAGATTACAAGAAGAAGTTCAGCAACTCACTGGGAAACTCGAAAAACTGAATGCAAGAAATTCTAAGGTCTCCAAAGAAGTTGAACAGCAAAATAAGGCCATAGACGACTTCATCAACCAACTGGCGAAAGCTATTGAGAAGAACAGACAGTCATGGGAACAACAGCAGTCCTTGAAATATAATGAGTATGAGCTAGTTGTGAAAGCATTACAACAAGATATTGCCCGGTTTGAAAGCGGGAACACAGACCAAAACCGATAAAAATTTTCTTGAACTATATAACATTTAATCAAGTAGCATTTTCTTTTTAAATCTGTATTGCATTTGTTCCATAAAAAGTCACGAAATGTTTCATCACAATCACAATCACAATAACATACTTAACTGTAATAAAAAAAATGAGCAAGGTATAGCCCATGAACCATACGATAAAGCGTATGCACGTATATTATGATACAATCACGGTATGACATTGCAGTAATTTTGTAATCTAGTGAAGTTTGCCTCCTTAGCTTAGTGGTAGAGCGTTGCACTTGTAATGCAAAGGTCGCTAGTTCAATTCTGGCAGGTGGCAATTTCTTTCAACTTTTTTTTTTATTCTTGTTGAGAGGTTTGTAACAACTCCCAGTCACCCCAGCTAAGGATAGTACATTCTCCTCGTTGTATGCATGGAAGTAACCACAAAGCCCTTACAAGTTACCTCGGCTTCTCTACACATAGTACTTTTTTCAAGAGAAGAAACGATTAGATACAAGTAAATACTCTGATATGAGAGTTCTGCTACTGCATTGCGACGTTGCAGTTTTTTTGTTCTTGGATCAAACTGTCTTGAATCAAACTGTCTGGGATTCAACTGTCTTGGATCAAACTGTCTTGTCTCAAACTGTCTTGGATCAAACTGAAAATTTTAAGAAGAAAAATTTTTGTTTTTTTTTTTAATTTTTTTCAAAAGAAATTTTTCACGCATCAGGCATCGCGCAAAGCAAAACGCACTGATTTCAACTTTTTCAACTTTTTCAGTTTTTTCAGTTTTTTCAATTTTTTTTCACCGATGTGGGACTTTGCGTAACGAAAATTTGTATGAACAATCGATACCAATTGGGTTAGTGGTCCCTAACATTCCAAAATTTTTTCACTTTCTTTAGAAGCTCATCGATTTTCTTTACAATAGTGTATTTCTATAGTGTATTTGGGTTATACTGTTTTTTTTGACTTGGCTATATTTCTTCTGGTAGAACTGGGAAGAAAAAAACAAAAAACCAATCCTTTCACTAGCCCACCCCATAGGGTTATTATATATTAAACCACGTATACACTTCCTTGCTTTGGGAACTGTGTGATTGATAGAATACTAGAGTAAAGAAAGATAGACCGGATGTCTGGAGTGAAACGTAAAGGACCAGAAGTGGTTGAAGAAGAGCCGGTTCAAAAGAGGCAGGTTATAGAGAAGCACACGGATGGTAGCGATGATGAAGCTAGCGGTGATGAGCATGAGGTCAAGCGTACCAAAAGTGATACCACATCACAGAACATACAGATTGCTAGAGAGACCGCTGAGTTGTTCAAGTCGAATATATTCAAGCTACAGATAGATGAACTTCTAGCGCAGGTGAAACTGAACGACAAGCATATACTGAAGATGGAGAAAGTGTTACATAAATTTTACGATATGGTGCAACAGATCCCAGAGTGGAAGGATAAATCTTTATCTGATGTGGAGTCCTTTTTTGACAATAAGATTGTGGCCGTCCCATTCGCTGATCCAAAGCCATCGCTGGCTAACACCAACTATAAGTTCGGCTACTTGAAGCCAGGCGTCGATCTTATTGGATCTTTCGCTCTGAAAATGGGTATCTACCAACCTCAGGGTTCTAACGTTGATATATTGCTGACTATGCCTAAGGAACTGTTCGACAAGAAGGATTTTCTAAATTTCAGATGCTTGCACAAGAGGAGCGTCTACTTGGCATATTTCACTCATCACTTCTCCATATTACTGAAGAAGAATAAGCTAGACCACTTCATGTCAGTAAAATACTCATATCTAAACAACGATCCACTATTGCCAATCTTGACAGTTACATGCTCTAAGAACCCAGAGCACAGCTCGGACGAGTACAATTTCCATAAGACAAAATTCTCCATCAAGTTCATAATCGGATTCCCAGACGGTTTGTTCGATCCAAAAAAACTACTGCCAAATAAGAACTGCATCAGGTTAGCTGGCACACAGGATGTTAATGACCTTCCAGCAACACCATTGTACAACTTTGCGGTACAGTCCTCTACTACATTCTCTAGTTACTTGAAATTTCTTTATCATAATAAAAAACAGACAGCAGCATTTAGACAGGCTGCCATACTAGGTAAAATATGGCTTGAACAACGTGGATTCTCATCCAAAACTGCACACTCAGGAACATTAGGTGGCTTTGGTTCATTTGAATTTTCAATGTTGATGGCTGCCTTACTCCACGGTGGTGGTAACAATGCTAATAAGATATTATTACATGGTTTCTCCTCATATCAATTATTCCAAGGTACTATAAAATATTTGGCAACAATGGACCTATGTAATGACGGACATTTACAATTTTCTTCAGATATTTCCAGTGAAACTCACAAGCACTCCAAATATATAGAAGAGGGCTTCCAAACGCCGACCATTTTTGATAAAACCAGGAAAGTGAATATTCTAACCAAGATGACTACCAACTCATATTATATGCTAAAACAGTATGCCAATGAGACACTGGGCATGTTAAATAACGTGGTTCAGGATAAATTTTCGAGTGTCTTTTTGATAAACTTGAACAGAATACCAGAAATAAAATATGATAGCTGCATAGAAGTTAAATTACAACCTGATGATACTTTAATTTCCAAGTTTGGATCTGCTGAAAGGATTAAATTCATAACATTTGAGAATTACCTAACTAATAAGGTATCGACGGTCTTGAAATATGCGTTGGGTAAAAGGGTTAAATATATGGAAATAAAGCTAGAAGGAAAGCGGTCTGACTTCCCAATTACAAAACGGAAAGTTTACTCTCATTCAAGTGGATACAATTTTGAATCTATTTTGATTCAATTGATTTTGGACACGGATGAAGCAGAAAAGTTGGTGATTAGAGGTCCAGAACATACATCTGAGTTGACACCTGAGGCCGCCATGTTTAAGAATTTTTGGGGGAAAAAATCCTCTCTCCGCAAATTCAAAAATGGAGAAATCTCACATTGTTGTGTTTGGCAATCTTCTTCTGAAGTCTCGGTTGTAACATCAATAGTTGACTATGTTATAAAGATGCATATCTCTGAAAGAGCCCATGTTAACAACGAGGGAACAAAATATCTACACAAGCAACTTCCTTTACCCAACCTGCCCTCGAGCTCTGCTACTTCTATTCAAAACCTGTCAAGCTTTTTCAATTTGAAGAAGTCTTTTGACGAGCTCTACAAAATACTATTTAAAATGGAACTGCCACTTTCCATTAAGTCCATTTTACCTGTTGGTTCGGCCTTTAGGTATACATCTTTGTGTCAACCGGTTCCATTTTCGTACTCTAACCCTGACTTTTTACAAGATGTTGTCTTAGAGTTCGAAACATCACCTAAATGGCCAGACGAAATAATTGCATTGGAAAAGGCTAAAACAGCGTTCCTGTTGAAAATTCACGATAAGCTAGTTGAAAATTACGCACCCGAATACAAATCTTACTTTTTGAGAGATGAGTCCATTCCATATAATTTAGATATTGCTACATTGAACATTTTAACTCCAGAAGGTTATGGTTTCAAATTTAGAGTATTGACTGAACGTGATGAAGTATTGTATCTAAGAGCAATTTCTAACGCCAGAAATGAGTTGAAGCCAGCTTTGGAGAAAACATTTTTAAAGTTCACCGCTAGATATCAAGCAAGCGTAAGACATACTAGAACAATTGAGAATCTCTCTCATGCATATCAATTATATTCTCCAGTTGTGAGACTATTCAAGAAGTGGTTAGATAAGCATTTACTTTTAAGCCATTTGGATGAGGAATTGGTAGAACTAATTGCTATGAAACCATTTGTTGATTATACTCCTTTCAACGTTCCGGGTTCTTTGCAGAATGGGTTCCTAAAGGTCTTAAGATTTATTAGTCAATGGAACTGGAAAGAAGATCCTTTAATTTTAGATTTCGTTAAGCCAGGTACAGAAAATGAGAATTCCGGTGACATCTCCAACGGTGAGTTAACAAGCTCCACTTTGAAGAAGTTATCCGAAAGACTAACGCTTCAACAATACAAAGCAATACAGTCAAATTTCGCGAATATCAGAAACAGCGATCCTAATGGTGTTCATCTACAATATTTTGTTGCTTCTAGAAATGATCCAAGTGGTATCCTTTACTCAAGTGGTATTCCATTACCTATTGCTACAAGATTAACTGCATTGGCAAAGATAGCCACTAATATCATTTCTACACATGGATTCAATAACCAGACAATTGACCTACTCTTTACTCCAGGTCTAAAAGATTACGACTTTGTTGTTCAAATGAAGACACCAGTATCTTTGAAGATCAGCTCAGGTATTATTGAGCCATCTGAATTCAAGAATATTTCAAATGGTGCCTCAAGGTCTTTCCCAGATGATCTTGATGACATGAGCGAGAAGATGGATCCAACTCTTCAACTTGTCAAATACTTAAACATGAAGTATTCTAATAGTATTGTGTTCTCAAGTCATAAGTACGTTGGAGTTAATGGTGGAGAAAAGGGAGATGTCAACGTTATCACTGGTCTAATCAAACCTACTTTCAAGAAGGAAAATAAATTCAGAGTTGGTATGGATTGTAATGTCAAGCCTATTGATGAAGAAAAGGTAATTTTAAATAAGGAAGCTATTTTCCATGAAATCGCCGCATTCGGACACGAATTAATAACCGATTTTGAGGTCAATAATTGAGATGATCAGCTCCAATAGCAAAAATATAAGTACTTTATTGCCGCATTTTCTTTTCTAGCATTCTATAGCATTAATATTATATAATCAGTGATCAATGCTGATACTTACCAAAAGTGAATTAAATTTTAATTAAATAATTTCATATTTTGTTCTTCGAATGATACACGGACTCCCAATGAAATGAAAATTACAGCAATAGATGCCATGTGATGGATATATAACTAGAATTTCAACAAGATTGTACTTTAGAGTGCAATAGGACAGTATTGGAAATCTAATAGACAGAAAGTAAATGTTTGATATTGAGAGTGAAGCCGATCTATTAGCTGATCTGGACAACGATTTTGAGGACAATGAGATATCAGATGGTGGCGATGAGTTAGAAGATAAAAGCATTGAGGACCTAGATGTTACAGAGGCATACGACTTTAAAGATCAGCACTATGAAGCCAATGACGAGGATCAAATTATAGTGGACAATTCAGCAAAGACTCTTAAAGATTTAGTGAAATATTTGGGTGCCAAGTCCAATGTTGATCATAAAGGGCTTCAAACAGAAATTGTTAATCTTGAAACGATCAAACATCTAATAGCTATCAGTAGTAATGAACCCGAGATAATAAAGACATTAAATGAAATACAACAATACTGTAAAGTGATATCTGAAAAGTGCTATTTCGAACTAACAGAAATATATGAAGATAAGTTTTCTGAACTCAAGTCGATACTTAGACTACCTCACCAATATGCGCAATGCATATCTCTTCTCGAGCAAGGCTTAGAATTGGAGCAGGTTGTGCTGAGGTTTGAAGAACTATGTTCAACAAGTCGAGAGCTCATAATGGTTTTAAATATGTCTCTCCGTGCTGACTACAAAGGAAACTATAAACTCACAGATACGAATAAAAAATCTCTTCATAAGCTCACCTCAATAATATTTGAGGCTCACGACATAATAAGATTTGTATCTGTTGAAATTGCCAATAGAATTGGTGAAATTGCACCTAATTTATGTGCTCTACTGGGTACAAACACTGCATCTCTATTAGTTTCGCATACTGGTGGTCTTTTACAACTCAGTAAAATTCCAAGTTGTAACATTGCTAATATTGGCAAGAAAAATACGAAAGACCATAATATCTTGAATTTCTCAAATCCAGGTGGCTATATATTTCAAAATGAGCTCGTTCAAAACCAACCTATTGAGAACCACAAACAAATGATGAGGATGCTGTCATCTAAAGTCTCACTGGCGGCTCGTGTTGATGCTGGACTCAAGACTGGTGATAAGAACAATAAATTAGGAAAGCAGTGGAGAGTGGAGATTGAAGAAAAGATAAAGAAGATAAGAGCACCACCTAATATATCTGATGTGAAAGCACTACCGATCCCAGAGGATAAACCCAAAAAGAAACGTGCTGGTCGAAAATTCAGAAAATACAAAGAGCAGTTTAAACTCTCAGGTACAAGACAATTGCAAAACAGAATGGTATTTGGCAAACAGGAAGCTACGATATATGATACTTTTGGAGATGAAGTAGGTCTAGGGATGACCTCACAAAGAAAAAATGGACTGGCAATCTCTACAACAGGCTCAAGTTTTGGTGTGAAGAAACCTCAATACATTCAAAAGAAATTGAAGGACTCGAAAAGATCAACTCAAGAATACATCGACGCTCTAGCTGATAGAATAGACGAGCATGCGAATCTCATTAAACCAAACGGCAGTTAATAGACAATATTCGTACCAATCCTGAACATGACGTCCTGCTTTGATTCCGAACTATTTTTTTATTTAGCATCATACATATTTTTAATCTTATAGACAATATCTTCGGCATAATAGATCAATTCTTTGAACAGAGTATCCCAGTTGTACCATTAACTAGGTCAAAAATAGCTTCCCAAGTTAAGATGTTCAAGCATATGAATACATCACGTGACTACTACCTGTTACAGCAATCGATATAATTATGAGATGGAAGAGCAAAATTGCGAGATCAGCAAAAGACGTCATTATTACATTTCCAAAATGAGTAAGTTGTAAATAGTGAAGGATGATTCACCTGTAAGGATAATAGGCAAAATGATAATTGGCAAGGTACGTGGCTTAATATTGGTATACAGAGTCTTCAACTACCCGTAGGTTATTGTTACTATTATACATTGTCCCGATTAAATAGGGAAATCAAAAAATATATTTATGGAGTTGTGTTGTCATTTGACGGTGTGCGGAGAATTGTAGATCAGAATCGCTTATAGCAATCAATCAGATATAAAAAAAAGAAGGTAGTTATTTGAGTTTTTACTATATCGTTTTGATTTGTCAACAAAGTGAGGAAGTATAAACCGACAATAAACATGAATCATTTTAACCACGCCTATTTACGGGATCATACACCTACACCATCGCCAAAGAAAGATGGTGTCAATAACTTAGAGCAGGAGCTATCCGCAATGGATATCGACGATTCTGCTAACGATACGAATATTGACGAGCTGTTACATTCACCAAAGAAGTTACCTGCTGGTTTCAGGAGTAAAGCGAGTAATAATAAAACTCAGAGACTCGTTGGTGTATGCAAAATGTATTTTCTCGAATATTACTGTGACATGTTTGACTATGTCATTAGTAGGAGACAAAGGACAAAACAAATAATGGAATATTTAAGACAAGAGAATGAAAATGGTAGACTTGATGAACACACAGCAGATACTGAATGGAGAGGATATCTGGCAAAGGAAAACAATATTCTCAGGAAAAGACGATTAAAGCCAAAAAATAATGATTTTGAAATGTTGACACAGGTTGGTCAAGGTGGCTATGGCCAGGTATATCTTGCAAGAAAGAGAGATACAAAGGAGGTTTGTGCTCTCAAAATATTGAATAAGAAATTGCTTCATAGATTAAATGAAACAAATCATGTTTTGACTGAGAGAGATATCTTAACTACAACACGTTCTGAATGGCTAGTCAAGCTTCTTTACGCATTTCAGGATTCTTCCAGCTTGTACCTTGCAATGGAGTTTGTACCAGGTGGTGATTTTAGGACTCTACTCATAAATACCAAGTATTTGAAAAGCACACATGCCAGGTTTTATATCAGTGAAATGTTTTGTGCTGTCAATGCTCTCCATGAGCTTGGTTATACACATAGGGATCTTAAACCGGAAAATTTCCTAATAGATGCAAAAGGACATATTAAATTAACTGATTTCGGATTAGCTGCAGGTACAGTATCAAACGAAAGAATAGAGAGTATGAAAATACGGTTGGAAGAAGTTAAGAATCTGGAATTTCCAGCGTTTACTGAACGCCCAATAGAAGATAGAAGAAAAATGTATCATGATTTGAGAGATACCGATATAAATTATGCCAACTCTATGGTGGGATCCCCAGATTACATGGCATTAGAAGTATTAGAAGGTAAGAAGTACGATTTCACTGTAGATTATTGGTCATTGGGATGCATGCTGTTCGAAAGTTTAGTTAGTTTTACACCCTTCAGTGGCGCGACAACAAATGAGACATATGAAAACCTGAGACATTGGAGGAAGACATTGAGGAGACCCAGGTTAGGCAATGGACGATATGCAGTTTCTGATAGAACTTGGGCTTTCATCACTAGTTTAATTGCTGATCCAATAAATAGACTGAAGTCTTTTGAACATGTGAAGCGAATGCCATACTTCTCAGAAATAGATTTCTCAAAATTACGAGAAATGTCTCCACCGTTCATACCACAACTTGATAGTGAAGTTGATGCGGGTTATTTTGACGATTTTACAAATGAAGCTGATATGGCAAAGTATGCTGATGTTTTCAAAAGGCAAAACAAGTTGAATGCTATGATTGATGACTCTGCAGTTGATTCCAAATTAGTTGGTTTCACCTTTAGACACAGGAACGGTAAGCACGGTTCGAGTGGTATACTATATAATGGTGCAGAACATTCGGATCCCTTTGCAACATTTTACTAGTTAAGTAGATATATATAACATTCCGCATAAATTTTTTTCATAATAAAGAATAAATCGTATGTTCATTCGGAAACCATAATTAAGAGTCATCCTTTAGTACAAATTACTCACAGAATTTGTACCTAACCAAATCTCATTCTAATATCTCTGTTTGACTTGATAATATATTTTTGCAATCTAATATAATGTTTTCAAAAGGGAAAAAATAATCTGCATCAAAAAAAAAAAGCGATGAGCTGTGTGCCAATTGATTGACTAAAAAATCACAAATCCATAATATTAAATTAGACTCTTCTCTCAAATTGTAAACAAAGTTATAAAGAAACATAAAGGTTTGTAATTGAAACGACTATGAAGATAATGGTGGCCAACCCTGGGTTGGAAAACACAAAAGAAGCCTTGGATAAAATTCAAATAGCAAATGAGAAAAATGGTCCATTTGAGACTGTATTCCTGTTGGGGCAAAATAAAGAGGATACGAGTTATGATCTTAAGGATACAAACACAATACTTGTAACAAATCAATTGAAAAATGGCGGTACTACAAGAAAATCATCTGTAATCATATTGCATGGATTTGGTATAATGAAACTGGCATCGGGCCTAGTAGTTGGATATATTACATTATCAAAAAATTCATTACAGCAAGAGAAGAAATCAATTTTGGAATATTTTAAGGCCAGTAAAGAATTTATTGATGTATTGGTTACTAACATTGGTTCAAAATCTGTTGCCTCGCATTTGCAGTACAAAGTGAATGGCAATTCAATCATAGATGAAGTGATGAAACATTGTAAACCGCAATACCATTTAACGTATGATGCTGATAGGAGCTATCACGATATGAAACCCTTCTGCTGGGGAGAGACAAGCTCTGATAGTCAAATAACGAGATATTACAATCTTCCTTCCTACTCCCCAATAACAAAAAGCAAATGGATTGTTGCCTTTTCGATTGAGCCAGGTAAGGACTTTAATGAAATAAATGACTATAAGAACGAGCTTGGAACAAATCCATACTTATTAAAACCAGCACTGAAGAGGGACCGTAGTGGAATTGAACAGAATGCCCATACAAAGAAAACTAAAATAGACTCTACAACTTGTCATTTTTGCTTTAGTAATCCTAATGTCGAAGACCAAATGATTGTTGCTATAGCCAAACATTCGTACTTGACTCTTGCCAAAGGACCATTAACAGTACCAAAAGGAGATATGATTTTTTCAGGCCATGCATTGATCACGCCTATTAACCATGTTGCTAAGATTGACAAATCATTAGACAATGAACTCAGTAAAGAAATCGAGTTGTTTGAATCTAGAGTAGCAAAGATGAACTACAAGTTGTTCGATTGCTCAACAGTAGTATTTGAAATCCAATCTGATAAAGCTATACATTTTCATAAACAAGTAATACCAGTACCGAAATATTTGATAACTAAATTTGAAAGAGCATTAGACAGGCAAGTTCATATTAACTCTGAGAGAGGTAACTGCAAATTAGAATTTGAGAAGTTTGACGGTTTAGATAATGAGGAGTATCGTAAGATTGTCGGCAGAAAAGATACTAATTATCTACAATTTACGATTTACGAGACTGACACATCAAAAGCCACAATATACATATCAAGTTTTGATATCACAGAAAGGTTAGACCTCCAATTTGGTAGGCGTACTTTAGCATTTGTGCTAAATCTACCAAAGAGGGTCCAATGGAATTCACCAATATGTCAACAATCGAAGGAACAGGAACTAAAAGAAGCACAATTGTACCAAAAGAGTTTTAAGAATTTTGATTTCACCTTGGAATAAACTCTATTAAAACTGGAAGAAAAGAAAGAACAAAAAAGAAAAAAAAGTACGGCAATATATCTGATACGAAACTTGAAGCATACCCGCCCGCATGAACTAGCATGCTATTTACATTTCGATGGAAGACTCTTGAAATTATAGACTACTGTCATTTTGACATCACAGTATATACCATTTGTCTGATCATGTGATATAATCGTGATAACGCGAGAATTAATCTTGAGTTCGTATATAATGAGTGAAAATTTTTGATGAGCAAATGCTGAAAAATTCATGAGTTTTTTCTTTCTTTTGATGCGATGAGCTGTATCCAATTCAGCTTACCACGTACTCTCGAGAGTAACCCACGACAGTGGACCATACACCATCGGGTGCTTTGTTCACTGCTTGCAGGAAAATTAGCAAATGATTGTTATCATCATTGCTTTAATTATGTCAAAAGTTATTAGCTAGCTTTATTTTTGTCAAGATTCCTGACAGTAGATATATTAACTTGTAAATAATATTTTTTTATCTTGGAAAAGCTAATGAGTAGGCGATTGTTATCTCTAACTCATAATTGCTTTAGATATCAACAGAAATTCCACGTATCTTTACTTTCTCCGGTAAATAATAGTATTTGGAAGAGTCATTTTTACAATCAAAAGAGATACTTCAGGATGAGTGACTTGGATAACTTACCACCTGTTGATCCAAAGACAGGTGAGGTTATTATTAACCCATTGAAAGAAGATGGTACAGAGAAGACACCTAAGGAGATTGAAAAGGAGAAGAAGAAGGCCGAAAAGCTTTTAAAGTTTGCTGCCAAGCAAGCCAAGAAGAAAGCTGCTAGCAACGCTGGTGGTAACAGTGAAAAGAAGGAGAAGAAGAAGGCTAAGAAGGAAGTTGAGCCAATTCCAGCATTTGTTGATGCCACTGTCCCAGGTGAAAAGAAGATTTTGGTTTCCTTGGATGATCCAGCTTTGAAGGCTTACAACCCAGCTAATGTTGAGAGTTCATGGTATGACTGGTGGGTTAAGAGCGGTGCTTTTGACCCAGAATTTACTGCTGACGGTAAGGTTAAACCAGAAGGTCTTTTCTGTATTCCAGCCCCACCACCAAATGTTACCGGTGCCTTACATATTGGGCATGCTTTGACAATTGCTATCCAAGATTCACTAATCAGATATAACAGAATGAAAGGTAAGACTGTCCTTTTCTTGCCTGGTTTTGATCACGCTGGTATTGCTACACAATCTGTTGTTGAAAAACAACTTTGGGCTAAGGAGAAGAAGACTAGACATGATTTTGGTAGAACTAAGTTTGTTGAGAAAGTTTGGGAATGGAAAGAAGAATACCATCAAAGAATTAAGAACCAAATTAAATTCTTGGGTGCTTCCTACGATTGGAACCGTGAAGCTTTTACTCTAGATCCACAACTATCCAAGTCTGTTGTCGAAGCCTTCGTTAGACTACACGATGATGGTACCATCTACCGTGCTGCTAGATTAGTTAACTGGTCTGTTAAATTAAACACTGCTATCTCTAACTTGGAAGTTGAAAACAAGGACGTCAAGGGTAGAACCCTATTGTCTGTTCCAAACTATGATGAAAAGGTTGAATTTGGTGTATTGACCTCTTTTGCTTATCCAGTTGCTGACTCTGATGAAAAACTGGTCATTGCTACCACCAGACCTGAAACCATATTTGGTGATACCGCCATCGCTGTTCACCCAGACGATGCTCGTTACAAACATCTACATGGTAAATTTGTTCAGCATCCCTTCTTGCCAAGAAAGTTACCAATTATTTGTGATAGCGAAGCTGTTGACATGGAGTTCGGTACTGGTGCCGTTAAGATTACCCCAGCTCATGACCAAAACGATTACAACACTGGTAAACGTCACAACTTGGAATTCATCAACATTTTGACTGATGATGGTTTGCTGAACGAAAACTGTGGTCCAGAATGGCAAGGTATGAAGAGATTCGATGCTAGAAAGAAGGTTATCGAAGATATGAAGAAGCTAAATCTATACATTGGTCAAGAAGACAATGAAATGACTATACCAACATGTTCCAGATCCGGTGATATCATCGAACCTTTGTTGAAACCTCAATGGTGGGTCGCCCAAGGTGAGATGGCTAAGGATGCCATTAAGGCTGTTAAAAATGGTGAAATTAAGATTGCACCAAAATCATCTGAAGCTGAATACTTCCATTGGTTGGAAAACATTCAAGACTGGTGTATTTCCAGACAACTGTGGTGGGGTCACCGTTGTCCTGTCTATTTTATTGACATCGAAGGCCAAGAAAATGATAGAAATGATGGCAACTACTGGGTTGCTGGTAGAGATCTTGCCGAAGCTGAAACCAAAGCAAAGGCTAAGTTCCCAGATGCCAAGTTCACTCTACATCAAGATGAAGATGTGCTAGACACTTGGTTCTCTTCTGGTTTATGGCCATTCTCTACTCTAGGCTGGCCAGATAAGACAAAGGATATGGAAGACTTCTACCCATTCTCCATGCTAGAAACTGGTTGGGATATTCTATTCTTCTGGGTTACCAGAATGATTTTGCTAGGTATCAAACTGACAGGTTCTGTTCCTTTCAATGAAGTTTTCTGCCACTCTTTGGTTCGTGATGCCCAGGGCCGTAAGATGTCCAAATCTTTAGGTAACGTTGTCGATCCACTTGATGTTATTACCGGTATCAAACTTGAAGACTTACACGCTAAGCTATTAATGGGTAACTTAGATCCAAGAGAAGTTGAGAAAGCTAAGCTGGGACAAAAGGAATCTTATCCAAACGGTATTCCTCAATGTGGTACCGATGCTATGAGATTTGCCCTTTGTGCCTACACCACTGGTGGTCGTGATATTAACTTGGACATTTTGCGTGTTGAAGGTTACAGAAAGTTCTGTAACAAGATTTATCAAGCTACTAAGTTTGCTTTGATGAGACTTGGTGATGACTACGTTCCACCAGCCAAGGAAGGTTTGTCCGGAAACGAGTCATTGGTCGAAAAGTGGATCTTACATAAGTTGACAAAGACTTCTCAAACTGTGAATGATGCACTTGAAAAGCGTGACTTCTTGACATCTACTAGCGCTATTTACGAATTCTGGTATTTGATTTGTGATGTTTACATCGAAAACTCTAAGCACCTAATTCAAGAAGGTTCCGATCTCGAAAAGAAGTCAGCAAGAGACACTCTATACATTCTATTGGACAATGCCTTGAAGTTAATTCATCCATTTATGCCATTCATTTCTGAGGAAATGTGGCAACGTATACCTAAGCGCTCTACTGAAACTGTTAACACAATTGTGAGAGCTTCTTATCCAGTATACCAAAAAGAATACGATGACGAGAAATCTGCTGCCAGCTACGAATTGGTACTTGACATTACTAAGGAGGCTCGTTCATTGTTAGCTGAGTACAACATTTTGAAGGAAGGTAAGGTGTTTGTTGAATCTGATCATACTGAGTCATTTGAAACTGCTCAATCCCAAAAGGACTCTATTGTCTCTTTGATTAAGGCTATCAATGAGGTTGATGTTGTTCGTTCCGCCTCTGAGATTCCAGAAGGCTGTGTTTTGAAGGCTGTGAACCCACAAGTAAATGTCCATCTATTAGTAAAGGGTCACATTGATATTGATGCTGAAATTGCAAAGGTTGAAAAGAAGATCGAAAAGGCTAGAAAGACTAAGCAAGGTATTGAACAAATTATCAACGGTAAAGATTACGATACTAAGGCCAATGAACAAGCCAAAGAAGCTAACAAGGTCAGATTAGAGAACTCTATCGCTGACATTGAAGGTTTTGAAACTACTATCGAAAACTTGAAACGTCTAAAGTTGTAGATTAGCATTATGTACTTTTGAATGTATTATATATACATATAATATCCGATTGAAATGGATCAATTTTTAGTTAAATTTGACTGTACTTAAATCACACATGCTAAATATGATGTTCATGAAATGAGCATTTTTATCTTAATAATATGATAAAATTTTCATAGAGCTACTAATTAGCTACTTTGCAAGTCAAGTTCTTTTTGTATATGTTTAGTTAAAACACCTCTCCAGTTGGAGCAGAGATTCAGACATGCACTTTCACTCAATTCTAATATATCAAATATCACCTTATCATTAAATATACCGTTACTTTCAATGAGCAGAACTCTTTTTACTTTCTTACCATTGTCACCTACTTCCATTGCTATAGTGTGTACAGAGCTACTTTTCTCCAACTCTTCATCAGATGGCCCTATAATATACTGTGCTTTGTTTTCTTGGCTTTGATCGTCAATCACTGCAATTGTAACAGCTGCCGCCAGGTCATTTAACGCAACACCAGCGTTTACCAGAGCCAATAATGCAGAATTCACACATGCCGAAAGTTCTTTCTGATTATGTAACTGCTCATTCTCACCAGCTTCCATTATCTGACAGGTTATTTGACATAGCTGTCTAGGGTACTTATGTCTAGTTATCAACGGAGTAAAAATGGCACGTATTTTATCTTCCAAGTATTTCTCTCTAGGCGTTGGAACACCTTTGGCAGGCCTAACTATAACTTCTAATGCCATTTCTGTAGGAAGTTCCTGACGCGCCTTAGGTTCAACAGGTCCTGTAACTGCACACAATACATTTGTGGAGTTCATTAATAATTTGGCAGATCCATCAACCTCAGATAATAATCCTAATTCAACTACGATATCTTGACTCATTATGCACCTTGATATGCTTTCCAGTGACTAATCAGTGGTCTGATGTAGCTTGCTCAATAAAAACACTTTTCAAATAAAAGGAAATACGATGAATGTTTTTGAATACAAGCTAGCCACTGCTAACTTCAATACTATCACTATTGAGCTCATCGCATTCCAATTCCCAATGAAATTTTCCAGTCCGCATTTGAGAAAGTGACAATTTTTCATTTTTGGTCTTATTTTTGCGATGAGCTAGTTGTGCAATAACTGATGGATGAGCCATCTGATTAATGTGACGATATAAAAAGAGAAACGCATCTTCTCGCTCATCACAAAGGTGTATCAGTTAGAGTAATCTACCACAGAATTGGGCTTCTGCTTTAACTCTGGTTATCATAAACATATGAATAAGAAAGATCACCTGAGGAAAGATGAGGAGGTTTCTACCACAAACAGTTTAGTTGCGGGGAGCTTGTCAGGTCTGTTCGCAAGAACTTGCATTGCGCCTCTAGATACAGTCAAGATTAAGTTGCAGGTTACTCCACATAACAAGAATGCCAATGTACTAATAAATATCCTGAAACGGGAAGGGATTAGAGGATTTTGGAAAGGCAATGTGCCAGGATCGATTATGTATATTATATATGGTGGTGCACAATTTGGATCTTACACTTATATTGGAAGTTTTTTACGTGGTGGGTTGGATCTGAATATCTCTCCACAGCTTTATAGTTGTTTGGTAGGGTCATTGGCAGGAATGACAAGCTCCTTGGCGTCATATCCCTTTGATGTTTTACGTACTCGTTTTGCTGCCAATTCACAAGGTCAATTGATAAAGCTCAGAGACGAAATAATGGCTATTTGGAGCCACGAAGGTTTGATGGGTTTCTTTAGTGGATGCGGGTCATCCATGATAAACATAGGATTAAATACAGCAATCATGTTTGGTGTATACGAAAGCATCAAAATATTCACTGAAGAGAGGAGTAAGCTGTCAGATCGCAGAGATCCATTCACTCTACTGAACGAGCTGGCTGGCCCAATTAGTGGATTTACTTCAAAACTGGCTACCTTTCCTTTGGATACCGTGAGACGCAGAATACAGATAAGAAATTCACCCAACGAAGAACGCCACGATAGAGAATTTACCAAAGACATATACAAATCTTATAAGAACAGAAGATTTCTAGGTGTGGGAATTAGTATGGTACAACAGGAAGGTCCATTATCTTTGTACAGAGGAGTAACCATGTCATTGATAAAAAGTGTGCCAAGTACAGCAATCAGTCTGTGGAGCTATGAGCTGTTCATGAACAAGTTGGGATAAAAAGGGTACTGGTAATTTCTACAAGTACGCAAACTGGCTAAAAGAAATAGTATGTCCTTTGTTCTTTACTATGTTAGGCCTCTAACCATTTTGGGCCGGGTGATTCTTTTCTTTTTTTTTTCTCGAGAAATTTTTTGTGAAAATCCAAAATTTTGACAAATTATTGTTCATATTATGGAAGGCATATATGCTTACGGAATTCAAAATACATTTGGTAGCATCACGGAAAATGGTATAATAATATTTCTATTTTAGTTTGTATTAAAGTATTGGAAACTATATTTCTCAGTATTTTTTTCAGCTGTGTCGGCGTATAGGACAAAATACAAGTCTAACAACAGATCAAAATAGGGTAGTAACCAAAACAGAAACCCTTTGATTATTAGAGGTAGCCAACTGATAAAATATAATAGAATAATCTAGTATGTCCAGTACAGAACAGGTGACAGCTAAAGATGTTGTCTGGTATATCCCTAACAAGATTGGTTACATGAGAGTGATCACTGCAATCATCTCATTTGCAACAATGAGGGATTATCCGTTTTTGACTATGCTTGTTTATGGTGTCTCATGCTTGCTTGATGCTTTGGATGGTACCATGGCGAGAAAGTATAACCAAGTTAGTCGACTGGGCGCTGTGTTGGATATGGTCACCGATAGATCGACAACTTCCGGTCTGATGTGTTACCTATGTTTCGCTTACCCATCTAGAATATGGTGTGTATTTTTCCAAGTCTTGTTGGGCCTTGATATTTCAAGTCATTACATGCACATGTATGCGAACTTGAGTGGTGGTCAAGGTTCCCACAAGAACGTCAGTAAGGAATCTTCAAGATTATTACACTTGTACTACACGAGAAGAGATGTTCTGTTCACTATCTGTGCGTTCAATGAAGTATTCTACGGTGGATTGTATTTTTATTCATTCCCTCAATACGCAACTGTTGGTAAATGGTTATGCATTATTTGCTTGCCTGGCTACATTTTCAAGCAAGTAGCCAATGTCATTCAGTTGAATAGAGCTGCATTGATGCTAGCAGAGCTAGATGCAAAGGATGCCAATGAAAGAGCAAAGTCCCAATAATTTGCATTGGACATTGACGAGATAATGCATTGTTACAATATATATATATTAAATTTTAGCATCTTTAAACACTTGATGATTAAAAATTTGGAGAACATTTTAACATGTGTCATGCATTAATGAATAATAGTCACTTTCAACATTTTTAGTTTTTATTTTAGAATAATATCCAATATTTAATGACCAAAAGTAATTGTTTATCTCACTAGAAGGTAAATCTCTGTAATGGAAATCAACATTATTGATCTTTTGCACTGTGTAGTTAGTAAGATTATTTATTATGCTTCTATTTTAATCTGTTAGAAAAAAAAAACATTATTTGATCGGTGTTTAATTCTTTTAGGCTAACGAAAATAATAGTTCAGAGCATTAAACAGCTGATTTCTCATATTTGACATGAAACGGCTGGCCAGAATAATCCTAACAGAAGCATATGGATTTTAGGGAAGGAAAAAGTTGAAACTGGCGTCTAAACCTAATACGTGTAGTTACTATTGTTAGGGATTTCAACTAACCTAGACTCCCAACTCTGCGAGGGTCCAGCATAAACATGTTCAGGGTTTTCCAACCTTCTAACATAACTATTAATGAGGGGTATTATTAGCCACGTACAAAATCCCTTTATTCTCCTATAGTGTTCGATTTTGCCTAAGAAATGAATCCCCTTTCCAATTTTTCTGTATCCCTCACAGAATGGTATGCAGCGGTTTTGAGATCCTCCTGCAAAATACTACCCCGCTGTATGCATCTTACCGGAAAAACTTCGACAAGTAAAGGTGAAAAAAGTCTTACTAAAACTCTCTCTATGCTACGTGAACTTCTGTGATAGGGCTTCCAATTCCTCGAGAAAAAAAATAATGGATTCCTTTTGCATGTTCGGAATTATTACCTCTGCAGTGTACCCAGTAGTACTGGATAGGATGCCGGAAAATTATGTGTTCTTCCGAAACACTGATTGGGTGTCCATGAAGAGAAGAAGTAAGAATTAAACGGCTACAATAGCAAGATTATGGAGTGCGTTGTGGAGTTGTGGGGTGCTACCTGGGAATACTCACAACACCGACAACTTTTTTTGCTCAACATAGTTGAAGTAAGTAAGAGAGGAGGGGGTGATACTTACAACTAATCGGAAATAGAGTATGTAGTGCTCGAAGAAAAGTTCTAGCATGATGCCCCCAGTGGGTATTCAACCAACCATGCCACAACACCACAGTGCTTTCAGAGAAGGCTAAGTTTCAGTGCTTCATGGACGCTTTTGTATTCGGGATTCTGGTATATCTTGTGAAAAAGCACAGCACACATAATCTGTTTCTAATTCCAAGAACCTGTTTCTGGTGATCACATTTACATTTTTTTTTCTCTCAATTCGAGAACTCCTGGACTCCCTAATGATAACTTCCCATTGTACTTGGCTCTAAAAAGAAGCGATGATACGATCCCTATTCCAATTTTCATTGTTTGTACGCATTTAACACTTCATCGGATGAACCGAGATTCGTAGGAACTAGAATCAGTAAAATAAAAAAGTAACTCATTTCTGAACTACTATATTCCTCAGAATGTTTTGTACACCAATTTGTAGAATTAGTCGAGAAAAAAAGAGAGGGGGGATGACTTTCAGTGGAAACACCTGTCTCTTAAAACAGGAAGAGTGTGTACCATCAGCAAGCATCACACCAAATGGCAGAGGTTTCTTGTTTTATATTTCCACTACTTATGCTATTGTAATGAAGGAAGGATTTTCCATTTGATCCATTGTTATCAAATCGATTGGAAAATATTTTTCTTCACCTTCAGCAGAAGGTATAGGGGAAATCTTGCCAGTATATACTTAGAAATGCCTTAAATTAACTCGGGTGCTCCTAAATTTAGGCTCTTGGATTCTTAAAAAAATTTGGTGCTCCCATTATCGATCCCTATGGGTAATATTTTCGCTCCCAGCAGTTCTCTATCATCGTTATGGAATTCCAACCGGGATCGGTAAGCATTATTGTGCTTGAAAAATTTATGGGAAGGAAGGAAAATATATATTAGAGTTGTAAATTAAAATCTGATTCAAGCGAAAGCTCCTTAGTTTTTGAAATCTAGAATAAATTTTAATTGTAGAACATGGCTTAAATACTACTTTTATGTACTGATTGTATAGAACAAAAATTCAGGTGCTTTTGTGAGAGACAATAGCTTATAGAATACGAATTTTTGATTTCACAAACTTTTACCAACTTACAAAAGGGAAACCCCCCTCTGTTTCAAACACTTCAATTCTTAATTGGAAATAAAAGAAATTTTAAACCATTACTTAGGTAGGCTTTTTCAAAAACTTTTTTTGGTGATCTTTATAAGGGAATAAAAAAAGTCATAGTTTGCCTACTTAACAGAAACGGAAAGTTGCCAGATCATATTGCCAATCTAACAAAGGCAAATTCAATCCACAATATATCTAAATCCCACTGTTTCTATTTAGCATCAGCAAAGACTTATTGCTTCATTCTGATTAACTGGCAGCAATATCATTTCACAAAACCAATTAGTCTAATCGTGTTGTGAGGATCAAGTGTGGGTAATATTGATCGCTAATAGATAATTTGGTTTCTGGGGCACGCAAGTCTGATATTCTAGGCTTTTTGTTAACCTAATTAACTGAGCAAGGTAATATTATACACTAGGTAAAACATATACCCAAAATTGCTTATTTCAAGATGTCCGAGCCTTACGACCAATACGATGAATCAAATCCAAATGCTATTCCTTTCCCAAGCGGGTCAACATCTGGATATAGCACTAGATCAACATCAATATCTGCTACTCCAGGTTATTTAACTCCACAGTCAAGGACTCCATCATACGCTGCTCTAAATGACGATGCGGTTTCCATCAAATCTTCTGATTACTTGATGGACATGGTTCCTGATTCTATGACATTAAAAGATGGTGCTTCTATCTCAACTGCAAAGAGAAAGGAGTTTATTCTACCTGAAACTGACGAAAGATCACCATACTTTGTTGGTGTACCTGTCCCCGTTATTGCAGCTTCGGCTGTAGTAGATAATGGAGATAAGAGTTTGGAAAAATCTACTAGAAGTAAAACAGTTATTGGTGATACCGAGGGTTATGATGGCCAGTTTGTACGTGAATACCCAACTGACATGTTAATTGATAGATTTTATAAATGGAAAAAGATTTTGAAGAGTATCATTGCATATCTTAGGGAAGTAGCTTATGCTCAAGAACAATTTGCAAGAATTAATAATCAACTCAGAAACTCAGTTAAGTTTCCATTTTTAACTGATTTGACTGAAGGTTCCAATAAAATTATTGACCCTCTAAGTCAAGCCCCAAAGAAAAATGCACCAACCACAATGGCTCAAAAGAGAAAACAAAAAGAAGAGGAACAAAACGCACCAAACGTTGATCTTCCTCCTGTTGATCCTAGTGAACAATTTATGCCAGTTCAAGCTACCGACAATACATCAGCCTCTTCTGGGTTTTTAAGATTCGGATCTGGTTCTATTCAAGATATCCAAGTAATTTTGAAAAAATACCATGTCTCACTTGCTAATCAACAATTTAAAATTTCCAAAGAAATTGTATCTACTGTTATTCCAAAACTTGAAGAAATCAAGAAAGACCTATCCTTTAAAATTAAAGAAATTAAGGAATTGAATGGCGATTTCAAGACCAATATCAACTACCACATAAAAATGACAGGCATCCTTCTGAAGAAGTATATTGCTGCGTGCAGATTTGTTGATAGAAACAACTATCTACAAGATGTACAAAACAAATTAAAGCCCAAGCACGATCCCTATCTACTAAAACTTCAACTAGACTTACAGCTGAAAAGACAAATCGCTGAAGAAAATTATCTTCAAGAAGCGTTTGTTAATTTACAAAGCTCAGGTTTACAGTTAGAGAAAATTATATACTCTAGAATTCAGCATGTTTTACAAAGATACTCCACCTTGATCGACTCTGAGGCCAGGCTAATGATTAAAAATTTGTGTCAAGAGTTACAATATGGTATACTCGCTAAACCTCCAGCCATGGAGTGGGACAACTTTGTTTCCCATCATCCACTTTGTCTGTTGAACTGGAAGTCAAATGATCCTGTTCCTGTTCCTAGGAATGCATCGGCTGTAATCTATCCGAATATGAAATCCCCAATGTCCAAGTGTATTAGGGCCGGCTATTTTATGATGAAATCGGAATCAAAAAGCTCAAAGTCGAATAATTTCCAGAAAAGTTATTTTATTTTGACGTCTACATATATTCATCAATTTAGTTCTAGTGACTTCTACAAACCTAAGAAAGGTGCTCCAAATCAACAAAATTCCATCCAATTCCAATTCCAACCCAATATCTACCACAATTACAATAACAACTCGATTAATACTAGAAAGGTATCTGGTAATGTGAATGCTGTTTCGGGTCACAATGGTGTTACAGTCGAAAATAGCCCTTTCAGTCGTCATTCGGAAGTAATTCCTATTGCGTCAATTCCTTTAAGCGAATGTAGACTTGTTGAATCTTCAGATGCAATTTTTGTTATAGAAGGCAAGGCTGAATATTCTAACAATTTAACAGAAAAAGTTCCAAAGAAGCAGGTTTATAAGAGTATGGCTCATGCTGGCTCCAATGCCATTTCAAACCCTCTTGCATCTATCCCTGGCGCCAAATATGGTCAAGATGCATCTACCAAGGTGCTTCACAAAACCAAGCTGAGTAAATTGGTGAAAGGAGCAAAAGCCAAGACACTTGGAACTGAAACTAGCAAACATTCAAAATCTGGCCTGGAAAAAGATGCTAACAAAGTTGTCACCAATAAGGTCTATACTACAGAGCAGGTTAAATGGACTTTTAAGATGGTTGCGGAAAAACCAACTGAAGATGAAGTTAAATACTTTAACAAATGGATAATTGACATTAAAAATCTTACGAAATTTGAAAAGCCCAAAGAGCGCTTCAATTTTATTGAGGATAGATTGATGAAATCACAAACAAAGAGTCAAATGTCTGTTGCAGAAGAAGGCAGGAGTAATCAAAATAGTACGTCCAATTTTGCTGGAAAACCTACATATATCTCATTGGGTGTTGACTCCAAGAGTACGTTTACACCGGATGGTTCTGTGATGAATACACCTGCCATTGACGATAATGGTAACCTTATAACCTTTGGTCAAAGACATTCTGTTGTCTCACCACACTACTCTAATAACTCAGACAACTCCTACAGACAGTCATATAGACCAACAAATTCACTTCCTGGTAGTAGGAATCTTTCTCCTCTCCCAGTTAATTCACCAACTAGTGTAAATTCTGAGGGTAGTGGTGGTGGTTATTTTGCTATTCCAGTGAATAAGCAAATGTCACACCCAGGATCTAATGTTCAAGTCAGTGAGTTTGGAAGTCGAAGTAATGTGAACACAGCTGGTAGTTCTCCTAATATAACTGGTATGGGATACTTTGTTCCGGTGCAAAGCACTGGTGTTGTTCCAAAGGTTAAAGTAAATAATGAAGAAATGGGACAGAATAGCCCACAGCCTCCAGCTTCACCATATAATAGTTTGAGAAAAAATATTAGTACTGGTAGTATTCCTACTCTTAACAATGAAGGAAGTAGACCTGAAAGTGGTAATTTTTACAAGAATAATAATAGCTCCACTAATCTAGTTGCAGCCGCTAACGGGACAGCAAGGGTTCAAGCTGTAAGGAAACATAAAAAAAATGTCTCTTTCAGCTCTTTAAATAGTTTGATGTTTTCAAAGAAAGGTAGCGTTGGTTATGGTGGTCAACCAATCAATGGTATAAGTGAAAACAGCGATAATGAGGATGAGGGTAACTCGAAGGAAAGTAAAATCAAGTTAAATCAATCACTATATTCATGATATCTTGCTACTACTAAAGTTCAATTTTCATACAAATAAAATAATAATGATCCAATAAAAAATGACATATTGATAAATATATATATTCTAGTAATGCAATTAGACTTTGATAGAATGACGTTTAAATAAAAACTCCATGAACATAAGATGATAAAAGTGAAGTATATACAGGAAATCTTTTCAATTCTAATACATGTATGAATTACAATTTTGAAATCAAAATATTAGATGATAAACTACCACTGACTTTTTGTTTAAGGATTCAAAAAACATTACCAACCGTGATGTGATCAATCAAATATGACTACCTAATTTATGGAAATTTCTGTTACAGTATAGGACACCACCATTTGTATCATCATTCATTACTATTGTGTCTTCCACCACACCTACCCAAATTTCATGGTCACCAACTCTAAACACATTTTTCTTCTTGCAGATGATAGCCAGTTGCGCTTCCTTTAAGATTGGTAAATCATAATTAGTTTTATTGCCTATTTTGTGTATCATATAATGTTTGTTCATTTCAAGATCCTTAAACGGCATTGTACGATTTATACCTTGTAAGGCACCTTTACTAAAATTTCTTATAATATCTATTGACTCATTGGTTGGGTTTAATAAATGGATAGCAAAATACCTATTCTGATGCAACGTATCTGATGTTGCTGATGGAAGTTGTAAGTTAAATTGTATCATCGGATGTGGCTTTAATGCCAATGAAGTCATCGAAGAGATAGTTAGGCCATGAAATAATTCATGAGATGTACCTACCGGAGATGCTGCTGTCAAAACCATGGCTTGATTTGCAACTTTGGCCATTGATTCTTTAAACTTTTGCTGTGTCACGACATGCTTACCACCATAAGATAAGCATCTTTTTGTAACTAAATGTTGCAGAGGCAGACACCTAACCACTCCGAGCCTAACGAATGGAAACATTGTATAGATGAACTGCCAGTTCTTTCATGCATGCAAGGATTGTCCTTATTAAAGAGACTTTTTGACTTAACTCAAAGAATACTAGCTTTATAACTGAAACCTGAACACTATGCTATTTCATATATTGATCCAACTTCTGATAATCTTGAATAATTGATGCACCATCTATTTCAGCTCTTTTTTCAATTGCGGGGAGTAGTCATCGAAAAGTATCTTATTTTCATGATTTTTTCACAAGTGCTCCCTAAGTAGTCAAAACGTTCCAAAATATCTTTCCATAATAAGTTAACCAAACATTATAGCATCAAGAAAGACAATGACAACCATTGTAACTTGAAACTATAGCTATCAATTTAAAAATATTAATGGATATTTAATCAAAGAAACGCATATACAGTGAAATTTTGCTTGGTATATAATGTTTTTGCATGTTCAATGAGTTAATAACTCTTATATAAATACTACCGGCAGTCCATATACAACAGGAGCAGCTCCGTTCAAGTATTTCAAGTGGCATACAGTCCTTGAATCAGCAACTGCTTGGGGAACCCCAGTAATCACTGTGTTTGGTTTGGCATCAAGTAAATTGCATTTCTCAAGCATCTCGATACTAAACTTGTCAATATCTTTGTCAGTAACATCCCAGAGGTTACCTAAGACCATAACAGAGTTACCATACATGTATGATTCCGCTACACAGTTTGGATTAAGATTTCCATTAAGCTTTGTCGCTGCTGAAGAACAACCCATTAGAAATACCGGAGGTAGCTTGTCACACCTTTCTATTGTACAGTTACGAACGTATTGCTCCCCCCCACCATGTCCTACATACAAAAATACCTTTGAATTAGTCAAATAGTCCATATATTCTTCCTCAGTTGGTTTTTGGTTGACTAAAAGTCGAGATCCAGCTCGACTATCCTGAATCCTTTCAAAAATATCCTTGAAGGTCTTTTCTGTCCGAACAAGGTCGCTATTGCTATTCAATATCATTGAAATATCGTTCGTCCTTTCAATTTTAACAGGTAAATTTCCTTTAATGCTAGACAATAAATTGGATAATATAGTAAGCGATGGTACTCTAGTAACTGAGCGACCTTTGAGTGGTTTCATTATTTCCCAAGGGAATGTATGACAACTGGGTCCCACAACTAAGAAGGTATGTTCGATTTTGGTGAATAATTTTTTGTTTACTCGAACCTTTCTGATCTCTTCTTCCAATAATACATGGAGTAACCCAAAATCTATTTCATCATAAGCATTTTCTTCACCTTTATGTGATAGAGTATCCAAAATAAAATAAATGACATCTTCAAGTGCAGTGAAAAATCCAAGATCACTAGGATCTAGATCTAACAATAAACTGATTATCCACTCATCCAGCTGTAGAAAATTTGCTCTGTTACAACAATTTCTCCTGCTAGGTAGTATCTGATTTAAAATTGCGGTTATCTTTGATTGAAATTCTAGTAGCGCATCCTTATCACAATACAATCCGTTTAATACACCAGATAACCCATTTAGCCATGTTTTCTCAATCCTCTCAATTAGATTGCCAAGTAATTCATCTAAATCATACCTTCGTTTCCACCAGTTGCGTACATCATTCTTGTCTTTTATAGTTTCAGTAACATTTTTGGATACACTTTCATTACTATCGTTAATTATCTTTTGTAAACTTTCTGACGCTTGTTGAAATGTTAAAGAATCTGCATCTAAATCCCTAGAAATATTTCGATCTATGGGTATTTTGGCCATGATATTTTTCGAATCCAGATTTGAAATTCTTCTTATTATCAGAGTATTAGTCAGTTTACATATATCAATGCATATTACTTCCACTGTGATATTACACAATTCTAGTAAACGGTCTTTTCCAATTTGCTCTTCCCAGTTAAGCGTTACATTTTTAGATTTCATAATCTCATAATTTGATGATTCGAGTTCAAATATAGTTTTACCATATATGTCGCAATTTTTATCGGCCAGTAAACTTTCATAAGTATGTGTTATTTCCGAAGGTAACTCATTTAACTGAGTGATTGTTTCTTCAATTAATTGCTTCCTCGACTCTGGTACTGACAGTAACGAAATTAGGTAAAAATAGTTTAGTCGGTAGATATCAGAAACCTTTAAAATTACGTTTCTTTCAGTGAGTTCTTGTCTCATAGCGTTAAATGTTGTGAAGAACTCGTCCAGTATATCCATTACAATGTGCTTATTAGTTTTAGAACTTGTCGGTCTCCGTTTGGGTGTCATGTTCGAGGACCGATTTGTGCTGTTTGATGATATCATCCCAACATCCAAAATATTGCTTAAACTCCCTGGTGATACACAATTCAAATTTGCTAAAATTGTTTCATTCAAACTTTTCAAAAATGGATCTGCATCAATCTCTAGTACTAATCTCTGGTTGATATGTACAATCTTGTTAAAGAAATTCATATTACTATATTGTGTTGGACATTCATCACAGATGTTACCGAGCTTAAGTTGCCAGCTCAAAAAAAAGTCGGTATCGTTCAGGTCATAACCGAAGTACAATCTTAGTGACTCCTGGATTTTATCATATTCTTCATTAATATATAAAAAGCTGGTAGTACTGATAATATCATGCTCTGCATTTAGATTATCAAAGACATAGTTTGCATTTTTCTTATGCGTCAACGCAGAATCATAATCCTCATTCTCTAGATAAAATTCAAATAAGAGAACATGTACTGAAAATAAAAAAATAGGTTGGTCAAAAACTGGCAGTAATTTTGTAACTTCTTTACAGTAATATTGAGCGCCCTTCGCAAGACCCACTGCAGTGTAGATTTTAATTAAATTGGAATAAGATGATACTAATTGATTCAAAACTGTTAATCTGTCATTTAAATCTAGCTTTTCAATTATTTTTAGAACAGATTTTCCAATTTTTAGACCTTTTTTACTGACCTCCACTGCATAAGAGTAGCACTTCTTTTGGTTTAACAAGCTGGCATAATAGTTAGCAAACTTAATATTGAAAATAAGTTTCTGAAAGTATTTATTCAGGTTAGATTTGTCATTAGTACTAAAATCCAAAATATGCTCCTTAATATCCTTGGGTACTCTTTCATTGCTAGAAGTAAAAAGTTCGGGTGAATCTTCCCAGGAAGCGTACAACAAACTCATAATTAAGTGGTTGTAAATATCTTTCTCGTCATCAAATTTGATTTCTCCTTTTTGATTAGTAAATTGATCAAAAACATGTTTTGTCCTATTCTTTAATTTCAAACGCATACACGAATGAGCCTTATAAGTGATATAATCATTTGATAAAGTTTTGTAATATTCTGTTCTTTTCTCTAAAATTCCAACAACTGATAGAAGAAGTTTATGGTAGCCATTTATCGATAGATAGTTAAGCAGCTTTTTGATAAAATCGTTCTCGATTCTGGAGCAATAATTAACTTTATTATCTTTGGTAGCAAACTGACAAAATGTTTTAGTGACCTGCACCAGATACATTGTTCTTCCCTTTGCGATATCATTATTTAACAAATAGTTGCATTTCAGAAGCGGAAAAACGTCATACACAATGCCATCTTGATTACTACTATCGTTATACTCCTCTGAAGTAAGCACTTTTTCAGGGAAGAATGACGATTGAAGTAGTAAAATACAGGGCTCCATACACTCATTATTTGGGTACCTATCATTTGTAACTCCGACAATTATTCCCTTCATTACTTCTGACTTGCATTCTAGGTTTTCCCACTTTAGAGTCCCGATTTTCCTTTTGACAATAGCGGCTATATATTCACAAACTGCGTAGACTTCATTAAAGTGCTCTTTACCGTCGAATAAAGTATGATGATAAAAAATTTGTAAAATTTTGTATCTGTATCTAATCTCTTTAGTTGCAGAAAGAAATACATTGAATTTATTCAGATCAGATGGTTTGATTTTTTCGGTTTCTTTGTAATTCAATAACAACCTAGAAAATTCAAATTTAGATACCAGTAAAAGTAACTCAGAATTTTTTGTTTTCAGTGCGATATTATATGCCACAGCCATGGTGTTCTCAAACGTTTTATGTAGAGAGTTTGTTGTACAAAACTGTATCATGGACTCGATAAGTTTTATAAGGGGAGAAATATCGCTAGATAAATACTTCACATTGCTATTCAGTAAGATTATTATCTTATCCAAAAATTTCAAGACTGGTTTCGATATCTCGTAGCATTTTATTTGAAAAATTGACAATATTCTTTGTATCAACAAAATGCTTTTCTCATCAAGCTCTTTCTCAAAGACTCTTCCCTCTTCAGCGATAATGTTGATAAGATCATTTAATTGCTTGGTAGACATCATATACTTGTCAAAGAACCTTTCATTCCGCTCTAAATTAGTAACTACATTCTGTAAATTGAAAAATCCTTCTGGCACATGTTCAGCCGATGTACTAGAAAGTAGTTGATCATTATTTGATTTATATTGCATTTGGTAACTGAAATAGAACATGCTCAAGTATCTTGATGTGAGAGTATTGTTTGAAGTCTTCTGTCTTCCTAACTGCTGTAAGAAAGCATCTCTAGTCATGTTTTTTATAAACTCATCATATCTGAAGTTAAATTGTGCAATATACTGCAAGAACTTCAATCCAAAAAGCAAACGATATTCCTTGAACTTAGAGTAGTAGTTAAGTATTAATTTAATTACAGTATTCTTCTTTAATTTATGATCCTCCAATAAAAGCTTTCTATCGTAGGCAAACAGCTTTATGACACTAATAATGCTCTCAGATACATCATGCTTTTTTAATAATGTTTGTAACACTAATATCTTCAATGAGGATAAGTATTCCTTATTGTTTTTTGTATAATCACATAGAAGCAATTGCTGAATCTCTGAAATGGAATTCCTATTTGTGTTATTGTATAATGAAATGATATTCCTGGATGCGCTATTCAAGCAATTACCATTGATTAATTTCACTATAAGTAAAAGATGTTGCTTTGTTATTAAATTAATAGCTCGGAGACCATGTATGCGGTAATAATAGCTGTATGTGTTGCTTAAGGTAGTTTCGATCTCGCTTGATGATCCTTCATCGGAGACGGTAAGGTTTGAGACTGCATAAGATAAATCTGATACTGTATATTGGTGCATTAAATGGTGTGTACAATTATTATCATGTGTCACTCCCCGTTTAAGTGAGTGGGATAAAGTTTTATACTCATCACCTAACTGTGCATTCAAGTCAACTTCATGGAGACTATTATCAAATCGTACCATTGATTAGTAGGTAATCCAGCTTCAACTGTTCAGTTCAATAAAGTTCCTTATACAATTTCACCACAAAAGTAGTATCAATCCGGTTCCTGCCCTGATTTTTTGTTTGTGTTTTGTATCAGTATAAGCAAAAGTTCAATATTATAATAATTGCAAATAAAAGCTGCTCCTTAACTTTTGAACATTCAAATAGTAAAAAAGTAGGCTTACTGGTGTAAGATATACACTATGGTTTTTCTTGGTTAACTCATGAAATATTATCTACTTATGGTGCTACTGTGTGTTTACATTTAGAAAATCCGAGAATGCATGGAAAAGGCGAAGAAAATCCACATAGCCATCAGATAAGTAAAGTGATGAGCTATGTCAAATTGTAGAACAAAATGAATTGCGAAAATATCCTTTTCAGCTTCTAACCGTTTGTTTATCAACATGATATGTTTCATTTGAAGAATTTCTATGGTTCTAAACAATCGAGATAGAAAAAGATTAAGTATAACTTTAATTACTTAGAAAAAACATACTTAACATAAAAATGTTGATGAATAGTGAAGAATATAAAAAAAATGGGAGCTATTTTCCAATTTACTTATTGATCATGAATATGTATGACTTGTTCTAATTGTTCAAAGCACTATCTACTCTATCGATCGCTGCCTTAATCTTCATACCAACACGACTACTCAACTCATAGTCGTCAGCATAATTTTGAGCTCTCAATAGCCATTCCTTACATTCGGATAAACCTTGCACTCCGTTTAGTTTCCAGCAAAATAAAGCACGTTCATACAATGCAGATGGGTACAGCCATGGGTCCTCGTTTTTCTTTACATACTCAACTTTCCCATCGGGTAATTCCTTGAAGAAAGTAGGTAGTACTTTCTGATCTAATAAGTCACAGCCTTCCTTGATTTTATCGGATCTTCTTAAACATAGAGAAACTAGTAAATCTCTGATCAAGTTTTGATCAGGATCATTGGCTTCGACAGCTGGGTTTTTGTATTCAGTTAGCATCTTTTTGGAGATATCTAAATGCTTCTGAGACATTCTATTAAAACCGTTGTAGAAATAAGCGATTTCATATACAGGACCTGTGGCAATAGCATCAAGTGGATTTGTCAAGTTCAGTTTTACTTGCATAGCTTTGAATTGATCCACCTTTCTTGCAACAAATCTATCTAATGGCAGATTTTTGGATCTCCAGGTTTTCTTACCTAGGTAATCAACTGACTTGAAAATAAGAGTGGTTGCCTTTTCTTTATAAAATTCCTCCTTATCGCTCTTCAAGTCACCCATTTGAATCATTCTCCAGTTTTCCAAATAACAGCACCCTGCAAAGTAACTGTAGAAGGCGTGAGACCAATCGCTAATATCTAAAAGAGATAAAATGTCGTCAGCAGCTCTATCGTATTCATGAAGATGAATCAATGTAATAGCTCTATCAAAAATCATTAGTGTCTTAACCTGTCTCATTTGAATGCTATTTACATCAATAGAATCCATCAAAGCAACAGCGTCTTCTAATCTACCTTTACCAGAAAGCATTCTAGCTTCATTCAATAGCCACAGAGCACTATTAGGGAACAATGCACGCGATTTTAATAAAGCATCTTCCAATATTTTGCCTGGATGCAAGATTGTGTTGCTATCCATATGAAGATCATCGTCTTTTAATTTCAGAGATTCCATATCTTTAGTCATAGTAGATGTATCATCGTTATTTTCTTCCTGACCCTTTTTATCCTCAGTTGAGTTCAAGTATTCCTTCACCGAGGCGGGAACATCAAAGTCATCATCAGTAAATTGGAATGGGCCATCATAATAAAACATAAGACCAAGAAGGCCAATGCAGCCATGAACATTTCTGTGCTTGGTGGCCTTCCACACCAACCTCAAACCTTCTTCACGGGAACCACGGAATCCGACGGCTGAAAGGACGGCACCAATGGCAGGTGGTAATAATGAAAGAACAACTTGCAAAATACCAAAACATAAGTTAACACCGGAGTGAATAAACTCATCTATTGTGGCTTGGCTTCTATCAACATCATCAGAAAGAGGAAGATGCTCTTTGATTTCTTCCTTTGGCAAGGAGTTCATGGCTTGCAAACCCAAATCGTTTCTTAGCCTGTTGATTGCAGGTGGGTTGTCAATATGTGCCCCAGATAATCTCTTTGCACGCATTTTATGAACTTTGTCGGCGAATTCTAGTAGCTCTTTATCCTTGGCTTCTTCCTCAGTAAGTTTGTATGGGATATCAATCGAGTTAAAGATGTCACCTTCTGAAATGAAGCTAGCTGAGGAAGATTTACTTTCCTCACCATTATTTTCAGCATTTGTGATAGAAGCTTCATTGGCGGCTTTGATTTGTTCTAGTACCTCTTGTAAAGTATAGTACGCCTTTCTCAGCTTCAAAAGCGCCTTCGCAACTTCCATCATACTTTCACTAAAAATCATAAGCAATGCATGTAGAAGCAATGATTCAGTATATGTAACGGCAAAAACAGTACCTGGTGGATATTTACTGCTGTTACTCAAGTTTAGCTTTTCAGCATTAGCCTTGCTCTTTTGCGACAAGGTTTCGGCCTTGGCCAAAGTAGCAGAGGCTTTCTTCATCTCCTCGGCTTCAAAACTTAGCGTAGCCTCCAAGAATTCAATAACACCACGAGCTAGTACATTAATAGTCCTTTCATCTTCATTAGCAGAATCATCGCTTTCTTTTAGCAAATTTAGACCTCTCTCTGGATTATCGTCTAGAACATAGTCCATAGCACGCAAAGCAACCTCAAAGTCATACGCTTGCTGCAAAATTAGCTTGGTCTTCTCTTCCTGTGTAAGCTCTGGAGCTTTATTCCCTCCAAAGAAACTGAACATACTGGGAGGTTCTTCTATAAATTAATGTCTGAAGTGTATACTTTTTAAAGTCACTCCTGTTACCCGCTTTCAACAACTCCTAAGCGATAAAGATACTTTCTATAACTAATGAGTTTGAAGCAATGGATGATTTATAATAGTTACAAGAACAAGGTAATGTGCACCGAACAATATTTGACACCTCGACCTTCCTTTTATATAACTTCACCTATGTGCGCTACCTGCCCAATACTCTGCTGTTGGTTTGAAAACTCAACTAAGCTGGACCAAAGTTAGGAAACTGCTCATCTGGGGGGGGGAGGCCAGGACCACCGCAAAAGTTGAGCAAACCCTCAGCCCATGATGGTGATAGAGAACCACCTTAGTGCCACCCCTTCTACTGTTTTGGCAGGGGAGATTTACTATTAACTCACTATTCACTACACAAAATGTTCACAGCTTCTTCTCTGTGAGTAGGGGGGATCAAGCTAACTTATCTCTTCGAAAGAAGTGGCCGAAGGGGCCTACTAAAGATGCGGTGCATAGAATATCTTCAACCAGGCTTTACTAGGACTGATGTTGAAGGAGCTTTATGGAAAGACCTTCCAGCTAGGGATAGTGCCCTCATTGGTGAAGTTGCCGCAACTCTCTTTTGTGTGAGTTTGCTATAATGGTTAGGAGAAACAAGTAAGACTAATGTGTAACTGCCCCCTTTATCTATAATGGAAAAGTGCGAGATGAGCAGTGAGCCTCTTCTGCTATTAACATTCTTGGGCCAAAAAGGGCATCTGATCTCGCGGTAACTGATGAAACTATCGACGGGCGTACTAAGATGTGCATTTACCTAAGCCTGCGAGGCTAAGAGACAATGTATAATTCAAGGTACGGTTCATTTTGTATATCTTAGGGACTGGATATGGAAATTCATCCGGCATTTAATATGAACCTATTGTGTAGGATATATCTTAACGTAGTATCTATGTGGGAATTATTAGATGTGGGGCATACCAGCCGGTGTATTTTATAAAATTGTAATTACTTGTTTATAAATGAAGTTATATTCTTCAAAAGTGTATTATGCGGAGAAATTAAACTGTAAGAAAAATGTTAGCGGTCATGATTGCAAAAGATTGGACTTACGAATAGTACAATAAAAACTATCAAAGAGTTGATTTTCTGTTAAAACTTCTCAGTCTTCAAGACCAGTTTACCTCTAGCCCTTTGTGTGTTCATATAAGAGAAAGCTTCTTTGCAGTTTTTCCAATCATACTGCTTGTCGACGAGACATTTGATTAAGCCGCTCTCTAGCAATTCACCACATTTCACCAGCCAACTGTCCTTTGTGTTAAGCTTTGAACTTGGATCGAAGTAGAAATGATGGTAATGGAAAGACCAAAGCATGGTACTGAACATCTTTCTAGCATTAGCACTTGGGTTATCCCATGAGTTGAATATATCTTCTTTATAGTTGGCAACATAGTCACCAACGGTTGTGATATAGGCACCGCCAGTCTTAATCAAATCCTTAGAGTGAGCAATGATATCATAGCCACCGACAAAGTCAAGAACGACATCAAACTTACCTTCCGTATAAGGTATAGTAACCTCTCCTTTGGAGTCATCATAGTCAACTATTTGTTGTTCATTGATCATTTGTCTCAAGGGCTTGCTTGACTTCCCTCTACAAGTCAAGTAGTTGATAAAAATCATTTCTTCAGCTATATCTGGAAATTTCTCCATTAGGTAGTCCGAGTTAGTACCTGAGGTGACGATGACCAATTTCTTTTTTAGGTTTAAGTGGTATTTCAAAAGTTGAATCATGAACAAACCTACAGACGATGTACCACCATTAATTAGAACATTAGAGTTTTCGTTTAAGTATTTGTTCTTCTTTAAGTAGGACATGATATTGTAAGCAGTTCCCATACACCAGAGGGCACCAGCAGCTTCCTGTGGAGAAAGAGAAGAAGGTCTTGGTAGAATAGGATCGGTAGATGGGTCAACTAATATAGATGAAGCTGCGCAACCTTTGCCCAAATGAGGGTGGTAATAAATACCGTAAACTTCATCACCTACATTCCAATACTCACTAGCGTTAGAACCTACTTCTGTGATGACACCACTGTATTCTCGACCGAGTCCGATTTGACCGTAAATTGCAGAAGCATAACCGTTCTTAATCTTCTGATCAACTGGGTTGAGAGCAAAATAATTGACTTCCACAACGATCTTATTCTTTGGGACTGGCATTTTTATCTTATTATCGTATGTAAATTCAATGGGACCCTGTTTGGAATGGAAACATAGAGCTTTTACAGGGATGTGTTTAATGTGTCTTAAAGGTCTTGCTACTCTTGTTAGTTTTGGAGCATCCGGCTTGATTTCCTTTGGTGCTGGTGATTCATGCTCTACAGTCATCAACTGTAAAGTAGGGTCGTTCTTTAACTTATCAGACATTCTCTATTCTTGTGTGTATTTATCTGCTTATACTTCTTAAAAGATAAAAATAGCTTATTATGTTTCTTTCTCAAACAGGCAGGAAGATATTTTTCTTTCTGATTATCTTTTGTATCTTTGACAATCTTTTTATAAGCTTTATACTAGTCCCAAAATATTAGGTGGCTGACTGTTCCAAAATAGACCTTACTCTACTGTTAGATTGAGATAAAATCGGTTTCTTTTAGTTCCAAAGAGTACAATAGATTTTTCTTTTCAAACTTATCTCTTTTGTCTAATTGTTATCTCTGTTCAAAACTACAATACGTAAAAAGAAAAGCATTAGTTTTATAATACATATGTTCAAAAATCGGTCTATGAGCAGCTAAATCCCAAGATCTCCATAGCTAGTAGCAATCCACTGTCTTTCTGTTATGTTTTCATCATGCGAAGCTGTGTTTGCAAAAACAAACATTGAGCAGGTAAACAGATCAAAGGAAATGAGATGAAAAAAACAAACACACTTTGGACCCACCGAGCTTGTACGTATTTTTTAATTGCGTGTATGAGTATAAAATGCCGTTAAAAAAGGAAAGAAAAAAAAAAAAAAAACCGAAGCAATTACTTTCTACTCATCGCAACAGAAGGTAAACTCAGAACGGGATTGGAAAAAAAAAACGGCGCAGGGATCTGGTACAATTTGATTTAGCAAGTTTTTCAATTATCCCGCAATATTGGCAAACTTTTTCCAGGAAAATAACGCAATGACGTAGTGGTATTAAGTGATATCCATTATTTCAGTCAGTATCCTACTACTTTCAGGATATCCATTTATATAGTTGTCTAGGTACGGGAAACCTTGTGAGACGTAATGTAAATCAGCTTACATGAACTCATAAACACATCTTTTTTTTTCATATTGGGTGTGATGAAATTTTGTTTAAGTCATGCTATAGACATGTGAAAAAGATGTATAGTATCCCCAAAACCACACAAAAATGCATTAGTATCAATCAGATGATGCCATTTCTAAATGTAATCAAGTAGATTGCTTCCTATTTATGTATTTTTTCAAAGTGGGTTTGTATTTTTATCACTGTAAGATCTAGTGCCGGATAAAAAGTGGTTCGTAGCCCCCTTTTTATAACCTCTATTTTATAGTTGTTATGTCTGTTGCTTGAAGATGGCAACCCCTGAGGGATAGTACGGGCTGAGCGGGCTGGGCGGCTAAACGTAAACGATTTTCAGATCTAGGATATAATTAAGGGGGGGAAGGATAAATTGAATTAGATTACCAGAAATGGTAACAAAAATAGCTGATATTTGGGGGGGTTGCAATCCTTAAGTAGTTCAGGGACATAATAATTAAGAAAATCCTACGGGATATTCTTGGGTGCGCTATTTTCAACTACCCATTTCCTATTGCAAGGACTACTAAATTGCCATTAATTAACCGCGCAAAGGGAAGCAAGGGAAGGGGAGTTAATTAGCAAGTGTAAATCCGAGGCTCTGAGAGAAACTAGATGGAACCAGTATCACACTCTATATTCATAGGGATGGTGAAGGCACTTTGGACAATGGAGATCCCCAGCATCATTGCAATGTAGTCCTTTATTTGTGCGGTAATTTCTGACGGACACAACTGAAAAATTCTGAATTTTTTTTTCACTTTCTCGTCGCTTCGGGTTTCTTCCAGAAACGTTCAAAACGTTTGCTTTAAAAACAGTCTTCTGCGACACTTTTACTGCTCTAGTCAAAAGATACTCTCAGTGGCCGCACCACAAACAAATGAAAGGAGCTCTTGAACGAATGGGGTAATTTTTAAGGGACGCAGGATGCTCAGAGTAGGTAATAAGGGCTAAATGGCCGAGGGGAAGGAAGAAGAAATGATATAGTCAGAAAAGGTAGTGCGTTTGTTTCAGTGGGGGGGGAGGGAATTAAATGAGAGAAAATGGAAGAGCTCACCAAGAAAGAGTGCAGAGAAAGCAAAAAAAAGAAGTGCGGAATGTTCCAATTTAGAAGCAGGATATTTTTAAGGGCTGAGCGGTTATTCTGGGAGTCATCCTCGTTATTATTAACTTTCGTTGTTCTAGAAGGTGCCAGACCCCCCCCTTACCCAATGTTGGCACTCTAAGAAAACACAGAAGAGACAAGAAATGATTAGTTAATTTTACTGGCTGCGGAGTTACCACCCCCCCCCCCTTAAAGGACTCCCCTTATAACAATGTGGCTACAGTGTCGCTAATGAATAGAGCTATAAGCTGTAAGGTGCAGCCTCAGAATGATTCGCAGACAATGTTATTATGGGATTTCGATTGTGTTTGTTCTCTGAGAAGCTATGAGAAGCTATGAGAAGCTCTGAGAAGCTCTGAGAAGCTCTCAGCCATCACTAGAATGTTCCTGCATGTTCTGTTGAATTGGGTGTACTCAATGCAACTGCACTCCCACACTCAATTGGTAGAGGGGGGTGTAGAGGAGAAGCGCACAAAACCCTCAAATATGTTGTGGTAATCCAAACGATGCCGGATACCGGTGAAGGGGGAGGGGATGGAAAAGTATATAAAGGGCAGATACCAATCAAAGATTCTCAATTGTCTCTCTAGTCCAGTAAAATACTACAACAAATCATAGT